>Ga0209358_10000258_pt1 | contig 47963 bp, 69 predicted proteins | sample LauGreFa1BDMLBSN_2_FD_187574 | JGI IMG/M metagenome (GOLD analysis project Ga0209358, IMG submission 187574) | Freshwater lake microbial communities from Lake Michigan, USA - Fa13.BD.MLB.SN (SPAdes) (version 2) | ecosystem: Environmental > Aquatic > Freshwater > Lake | place: Lake Michigan, USA... | reverse complement strand
TTGCATTAAATTAGGTATTATCTGTTCAGATAACTTAAGCTCTTGTTCTTGAATCGTCTTTAATTGATTCTCGATATCTGCTATTTGTTTCTGAACGTCTAATAACCTTGAGCAAGCTACGGATATATCCTTAACTTTATTACTGTCTACATCTATTGTAGTAGACAATGTTTCAAGATCCATAAAGACCTCCTTTTTTTGTTTGTAATGTTGTTTAAATTATATTATAAATAATGTCAAATAAAAAATTAACAATGAAAAAATATAAATTTAAAACAGAACCATTTGCACATCAAAGAACAGCATTAGAAAAATGCTGGGACAAAAAAGAATATGCTTTATTCATGGAAATGGGTACAGGCAAAACTAAAGTAATCATTGATAATATTGGAATTCTTAAACAACAAGACCTAATTGATATTACCGTTATAGTTGCACCAAAGTCAGTTTATTTAAATTGGGAAGATGAGATAGCCACTCATTTATCTGATGAAATACCACATGTTATTTATGCATGGAACAAAACAAAAAAACCAATTGATGCTGAAATATTGTCTGGAAAATTAGGTATTTATTTAATTAATGTAGAAGCCTTATCTCATAAAAGTGGAGTTGTATTTTTAAATGATTTATTAAAACAATATAAAAGAAGTATTTTTGTTATAGATGAAAGCACAACAATAAAAAACCAATCAGCAGCCCGAACAAAACATATTTTAAAATTGTCGAAATTAGCACAATACAGGCGGATACTAACAGGATCACCAGTAACAAAATCTCCATTGGACTTGTATACACAATGTGCTTTCCTAAGTCCAGAGTTATTAGGCTACTCTAGTTATTATACTTTTAGAGCAAGATATGCTGTTATGGATCAAGTACATGTAGGCAATAATAAATTTATTCATGTTCCTAAATATTATGTTAACCTTGATGAACTTAATCATAAGTTAAGACAGTTTTCTTATCGTGTAAGAAAAGATCAATGCTTAGATCTTCCAGAAAAAATTAAACTATTAAGAACTATTCAATTATCTACAGAACAAAGAATGGTTTATAACAATCTTAAAGAAAGAGCTATTGCTATCATACAAGACGAATCAGTAAGCTTTAATATTAAACTTGTAGAATTATTAAGACTACATCAAGTAACTAATGGGTTTTTAAAAACAGATGAAGGTAATATAAAAGAATTTGCAGAAAATCCTAAGATGGATGAGTTGTTAGACGTTGTTGAACAAATAGAAGGTAAAGCAATTATATGGGCTAACTATGTTCATAACATTGAATCTATTACAAATAAATTAAAAGAATTATATGGAGATAACTCTGTAGTTAATATTTATGGAGGAATTGATGCAGAACAAAGAAAAGAAGCAGTTAATAGATTTCAAAATGATGATACTTGTAGGTTCTTTGTAGGTAATCCAAGCACTGGTGGATTTGGATTAACTTTAACTGCAGCAAGTTATGTTATTTATTATTCTAATAGTTATAGTTATGAAGTTAGATTACAGTCTGAAGATCGCGCTCATCGTATAGGACAGAAGAAAAATGTTACTTATATAGATATAGTTGCCAAAGACAGTATTGATTTTCATATTATGAAAGCATTGCAAAATAAATTGCAAATATCTAATAAAACTTTAGGTGAAAATATTAAGAATTGGATTTAAAGTACTGATGTACTTTTTCTAACCATTTATCTTTGTACTCGTTTAATTTATCTTTTGTTATATCGAACTGTTGATATACTAAATCTTTAGTGCACATACATATAACTCCTTTATTAATAGGACCATAATTATCTTCATGTGCTAAAGCATAAGCAGCTATTTGATAAAAGTAGTCTTCAATCCACTCTACTCTTTTCATTTTATTTGCTTGTTTAAAGTCTATTATTGCGGGCTCACCATTATGCTCGCCAATCAAATCTGTTGCGCCAGCATATAAATCTTTATAGGCCAAAGATACTTCATTTCCATAAATAACTTTTAAAGGTTCTAAATTTTTTAATATCATATGAGCCATTTTTCTTGATAGTTCTCCAGATGGATTTAAATTTAAATAACCAATACCATTCATATATTGTTCAATTACATAATGCATTTCTGTTCCTCTTAATGCAGCATCGTTGGTAATTCTTTTAGCTTCATCGTTACCAACTCTATCTTTCCATCTTTGCAAAGCTTCTTGTGACTCTTTAGGTTTAGTTGCCGATAGTATTGTTGTAACACTAGGAATCTTTTTACCTTCTACATCATAGGTCCGTTGTCCGTTATCTGTTGTTACTCTAGAATATTTTTTGTATGGGTATTTAGTGTTCCAGGTATAGTCTGTTAATACAAACTTACTATCGTCTTCTATAAACTTCATACTAGCGTTTTATAGGAGGTACCACGGGTCGTCAAGGATTAATTTTAAGCGTATACGTGCTTTTATGAAAGGAAATGTTTTACGATTGCACCTAAAAGTAACAAAATTACAGCAACTAAGAAACCAACAAAGGCATTAAGATATTTGTCTAACTTGTTATTAATACTAGAAACATTAGAATCTAATTTTTTATGAATCTCCATTACATCATCATGTAAATGTTTTAAATGATTATTTTTAATAATATCTATTTCTTTTTTTACACCTGTAATGTGACCTTGAATACTTATAATATTTTCTCTAACTGTTTTAGGAGTCATCGTAATCTTCTTTAGGTTCAAAATTTTTACATTCATTACATTGACAATTCTTACATACTTCTACTTGAACATCATCAATATCTTCTATTAATCTTTCTCCACAATGACTACCATGACCACAATTATTACAATACATGATTAACCTTGTCTGTTAGCTATTTGTTGACCAAGGACATCAAATGGAAATAGTCCAGCATATTTCTGTCCTGTTTGAGCTGGTTGTGTTCCTGGGGCCTGTAGTGGTTGAGTTTGAGGAGTTTGCAAAGCATTTCCTAATTGCTGTTTACCTTGAATTTCTTGCCCTACTGCAGTAGCTGCAGGTTTTTGAATACCATGATCAATATTTAAGGCTGTTAAAGCTTGTGTATTTCCTTGTACGTAAGATCCTCTAAATGCGTCAGATTCTATATTATAAGTTGGAGAAGCATATTTTCTAACTTCTATTTCAGGAAACATTCTTTCTCTTTCTTGTTGTGGTAATGCATTATAAGTAAACCCTTGTTTAGGAACTCTTGTTGGAAGTTCTTGTAATCTTCTAATAACTTCTTCTGGTTTAATATTTTTAGGATCAATTTTTGGAAGGTCTTGGTCTTCATCTGCTAAATAATTTGCAAATCTAGCAAATTGTTTTGCTTTAGTTTCTCCATATGTAACTGGAACACCTGCTATCGTTTTAACTCCAACCATTTCTTTTGCTAATGCCGCTCTTTCAGCTGGTTGTAATGCATCCATCATATATCTTAATGCTTTAGGATCAGCTAATACTTTACCTATTTGTCTTGAAAAATATAAAAATATTAATGAGTGTAATATTCCTCCAGATCCAGCCATAGCTGCGGCTCCTCCAAGAATAGCTGCACTACCACCTAATGTTAATCTTCTTTGTAAGAATGAAGATGTTTCTGAAATAGGTATATCTTGTAAAGCTTTTGTATAATTAATAAATTTTTCTAAATTCTGTAATCCTTCTGCGCCTTGTTTTCCACCACCATATGCAAGAGATATAGCTCTTCTTGCTTCTGCAGCTGTTTTTGGATTACCATATTGTCCTAAATTTTGTAAAAATTTATCTGCGCTAAATTCTGCAAAATCATCTTTACCAAATTTAATATCAATAACTTCTCTACCTTTTCCATCTAAAGCATCTTTAACTGTAAATCCTCTAGCAGCAGCAAGTTCTTCTTGACCTAATTTTTGTATTACATCTGTTGCTACAGTTGATTTAGGAGCTTTAGTTACTACCTTATCAATAATATCCAATACTCCACCTGGAGCATATGTTTTTCTATCAAAAGCTTCAATAAAAGCATTGTACATATATTTATTGAAAGCTCTGTTAAACATTTCTTTACCTTCTTTAGAAGTATTGTAACCATATAAAACTTTTAATTGTTCTACTGCGTCTGCATCGCCAGATTTAAATACGTTTGTTTCTATTGTATTAAATAATTTTGTTGGACTAACTGCTTCTGCTCCAGTAATTCCATTTAATTGTTTATTTGTAAATAATGTTTTATCATATATTCTTAATTGTCTTGCTACACTTTTGTCATAAAAAGCTAATGTTTTACTAAATATAGTATTAGCTTCTTTTAATCCCATATTTAATTCATTTGCATTTTTTAATACATTATCTAAATACGCATCTGCGCCTTGTTTACCACTAGAAGCTAAAGTAGCTTCGTATACTGTTTTAATGCTCGGATCTTGTAATAAAGTTTTTGCATTCAATGTAGCAAATGATTCTGCTAAATCATTTTCTAATCCTTCTCTTAATGAAAATAAAGATTTTCTAACATCAAAAAATTGAGTTTTTTGTATTGCTTTAGTCAACATTTTTTGAAGTCCAGCATATTCTTTAAATGTATAAGGTTTAATTGAAGTACCTTGAATAGCATCCATTAATTGAAATAAAGGATCTTCTTGTTGAGTTAAACTATATAATGATTTTTTTTCAACAGCATATTCTCCTCCTAACCCTCTTAATGCAGGTATAGAATTTTTGTATTCATTTACAAATGTATCTGCTGCTTCTTTTGCTTTAGTTAGTTTAATAATAGCAGGATTTCCAACATCATCTACTTTATTCATTAATGCTGTATAATTTGACGCTATTAAATTAGCATGTTTTTCAAAATTCTTTTTAAATTGATCTAAACTTGCAACTGATAAAGCACTTGATTTCATTATTGGTGCAAATGAATGCATGTCTTCTAAAAATGCTTTACCAACTTTTTCCTCAGCTTCTCTCATAGCAGCATCTCCAATTCTAGATACAAATGGAAATACCCCAATTGTTTTAAAATAAGTTTTACCAAAATAAGCAAATGGTCCCTTATCCATTCCAGCAAGTAAAGGAATAGGTAAACCTTTTTCATTTGCATATTGAGCAAGTTCTAAAGCCTTTTCTCCTTTTAATCCAAACCATGATTTTATACTTGTTCCAGCCATCCCTAATATAGGCATTAAAGCTGTTCCAGCTGCACCCCACATTAAAGAATTTTTCATAGCTTCAACTGAAGCTAATAAAGTATCTCTATTTACTTCTTGATCTGGTATATTTGCTAAATCACTTTGAATAGCTACTGCTAAATCTTTACCAACTGATCTATTTATAAAATCATAAGTTGCAACACCAGCACCAGCACTAAGTGCTCCAGCACCTAATGATTGTGCTTGAGTAATAGCTAATGGTTTTAATCTTCCGCTAATTACCGAATCAGCTGCAGCACCTACAGCTCCTAATATACCTTTTGTAAAGGTAAGTCGCTTTCCTAATCCTGGAGTTTTTTCAATATAACTTGCAAGTTCTAAAGCTTTTTGTGTAAATAAACTTGATTGAGATTTAGCTGGCATTGCTAAAGAATTTAATAATAATTCTTTGTTTCTAATAAATGGAATCATTGAACCAGTAAAATCTCCAATAAATTCTGCTCCTGGTCTTGTTGGAACTAATCCTAATAAATCTCCTTGTAATATAGATTTACCTTCTGTAGCTACTGCTATTGGATCAATGTTAAAAGCTTTTTCTTTAGCTAATCTTTCTCTAGTAGTTTGAAATGTTTGAATTATATTTTCTAATGGAGGGCCTTTTAAAACGCCTTGTTGTAATAGTTCGTTTATAACACCAAGTTGTTGATTATTATATTTTGTTGGATCAAAAGATTTAGTATTAATTTCACTCTGTAGTTTTCCTACAATACTACCAGTATCCTGTTTTGGTGTAACAGGCGTAGCAACTTGAGCTTGTTGTACAATAGCTTCTTCTTCCATATTAGAAATAATTTTTTAATATTTTTTCTCTATCCGCTGGTGTCATTTTACTGAAATCTAATTTGCCAGCAGGTTGCGCAGTAGCATAACCTAATCCAGCTGCTACAACTGCTCCAGGAGTATTATAGAAGTTACTTGCAAACTCTGCATCAGTTACACCAAATTTATGTATCTTTTGTTTTAATTGTCTTTGTTTTTCTCTTAGAACAGAATCTAAAGCTTCTAAGTTAGCTCTTACTTGTTCTGATCCTTTTTTAAACGTAACTATATCAGTTAAATCTGCAACTAATTGTAAGTCAGTATTAGTTAATCTGTCTTTATCTTTAAATGCATTAGCTAAAAAATACTTTAATGTAGTTTCAGAAACTTTTAATTTACCAAGTTCTTTTATTGTATCTTTATCCATATTTGCAAATATCTCAGCAGATTTTTTATCTATAGCTGCCCATTTTTCTTCTGCTTGTTTTAAAGCTTTTCCTTCTAAAGGATTACCAGCATCATCTGTAAATTTTGGCTTAACTGTTGAAAAAGAATCTTTAACACCTTTACCAATACCCAAAATAGTATTACCTAGATCTCTAGTTGCTCCAGCAGAACCAATATTTGAATCACTTACTTTTTTAACATATTCAAGAATACCTAATCCAGTTGCTACTGATCCATAACTTGTATAAGCTTCTTCTAATCCTGGTTTTAATTCTGCTGATTTTTGACTAAATAAATTAGTTTGATCTACTGGAATTGGTTGCATAGTTGTTTTTCCATTAGCATCTTTTCCAGCAATATAAACTTGTTTTGAATCTTTATCTTGAAAAGCTTGCACATTTTTTTGTTCTCCTGTTTTAGCATCAACTATAGGGAAAGATCCAGTTTCAAAATTTTGTTGTTTTTGTGCTTTCATTAATTCTAATAATTGTTTATTAGCAAATTCTTGTTCTTTTAAATCAATCTCAGCCATTAAACTAACCGCTGGATCTAAAGCTTTACCAACTACTTCTCCAAATGAACCTTTACCTGATAAAAGACCAGCTGCAAATTTTAATAGAAAAGCATTACCAGAAGCTGATCTTGCAAAGTTTCCAATTTTATCTGTCCATGATAATTCTTGTGAAGCTTTTTTAGCAGCCACTTCTGGTTTAGTAGCTCCCGATGCTTGTGCTGTTTTTTCAGCACCATCTGCAATTTTATTTTCAAAATCACCAAGTCCACTAACTGGACCAAAAGGAGTTATTATTGGTTTTTGTAATCCACCGTATTGATTTGTATCACCTACTCCAAATCCTCCTGTATTTCCTCCACCTGGTGGTTTACCTGAAGGGGGTCCGCCTACTTGGTTCCAATCATCAATTCCTGGAGGTGTAGGTGTACCGCCAGTAGTTATAGGCATAGCATTACTTGGAGTAACTTGAGCATTACCATAAGGATCACCCATTTCATTAAAACTAGATAAATTTTGTTCAGCTCTTGCAGAAGCTTCTGGATTGGCTTTTAAATATTCATTTCTTTTTTTTAATCCATATGCTGTAGCAGCTGCCAAACCAACTGGTACTCCAACATAAGGATTCATTAATAATCTTGCTGGCCCACCTGCTAAATTAAGTGCAGCACCTGCATATGGAATTCCCCTTAATCCAAGGGCAGCAGCAAGTTCTGCTCCTCCAGATACAGCTGATCCAGTTCCTACAGCCTGTTTTATTTTTTCATTTCCAGTAGCCTCTGCTAAATAATCTGCTCCAACAAATCCAGCTATTCCTGGTCCAGCTGTTTTAATTCCCTTCATAACTCCTTGAGGAATTGTTTTAGTATATGTTTCTGGATTAATTAAAGTAGATCCGACAGCTTTTGCTTTTTCAGATAAATAACTTCCTGTTGGTTTTAAAGCTTCTGTTATTTGTCCGTAAGTTCCTCTTTTATAAGCAGATTCTGGATCAAATATTGTTTCTAAACCTTTATAAATTGTTCCACTAATTCCTGTAGCAGGTCTTACGTCAGCGCTTTGTTTTACTACTGCTGGTAAATAATCTTTTCTTACAATGTTTCCTGTTTGATCAACAACGTATCTTACTCCACCTTTAACAAATTCTCTAAGTTGTTGCCCTTGAGATTCAGTTGTATAATATGGATTAACAGAAGGTCCTTGAATTCCTAATGGACCAGCTCCTATTTGATATCTTTTTGGTTTTAATGCACCTGTTTTTAAAGCATTTGCTCTAAATATTTTTCGGTGTAATACTGGATCATCCATTAATTACTCCTATACTTTACCAGTAGTCGCAGCTGGTTTATTTAAATTAGCGTATACTGAATATGCTCCAATACCTGTACCAACTGTTTGTGCTAATGGATTAGTTGTTGGTGCTGTAGCTGCTGTAATTCCTGATTGAGATGTAGGACCTGCAGCATAAATGTTTTTAACAAATTCAGCTCTTTGATATGGCTCATATGCTCTTTGTAAATCTGTAGCTCTTTGAGCATCTAAAGCTTGCTGTGCTAATTGTTGTTGAATTCCTCCAGCTTGTAACATACTTTGAATATCGGCTTGTTGCATTCCTTGTTGTTGAGCACCAATATTACCTAATGCTTGACCAGCTTGAATACCTACTTGTTGTTGTTGCGTAGCTAACTGTGCAGCTGATTGAAATCCTTGAGCCTGTGCTGCTCCTACATTAGAAAGTCTTGCTCTTTCTTGTTCTGCTGCTTGAATACCTTGTCGTCCACCACCAAATGCTCCAGCTCCAACAGATTGACCAGCTAGTTCATTTTGTTTCATTTGAGATTGTCTATTAATCTCATCTATCACATAAGATTGATATGGATTAAAAAATTGATTTATGTTTGGTCCTTGTGCTGCATTATATATAGAACCAATACCTGCATTAACTGTCCCTTGACCAACTCCTGTTGTGCCTGCAGCTTGTAATCCTTGTTGTTGTAAAGCAGAACCTTGTCCCTGACCCGCTATTTGATATTCTGGAATAGGCACTGGTTGTGAAGCTAGGTTTAAACCTATATCCATTAAACCAATTTTACGTTCCTCAATACCAGGAGCTTCTCTAACTATTTGAGTTTGAATTGCTGGAGCTGAACCTCCACCACCTGAACCACCACCACCCATTAATGTAAGCCTCCTACCATTTTATCCATTTGTACATGACTGAAAGTAAAACCTAATGGAGTTAACATTTTTTTCCATCCTGGTCTTCCAAATATTTCAATCTTTCTAACACCATAATTTTCAATAGCCCATTTTTCAAATTCTTTAATTTGATTCACCCATAAAGGTAAGTCATGTCCTGTTGCCATTCTAACTACTCCAACTTTATAATTAGGTTGTTCAACGATTGCTGTTATACATACTCCATGTATATCATCTTTATCGTCTACTATAACCCATAATTGTTCATAACCTAATTTGCATTGTTCTTTAACATGCCAATGGTCTTTAAAGTTATGATTTCTGTCACAAGCGGCTTGAATTCTATCCTTTACTAATGGCCAAATCTTTTCTATCTCTTCAGCCTTGAATTGAATCAAGTGTAACATTATGCAGCCTCTGCTTTAGACTGTTGTAATAAATCAAAAACTCTTTTAAATCTTGCTTGTTGTTCATAAAAATATTTAGCACCTTTTTCTCTCATTTGCTTCATATTCTTAGGATCAGCACCAGCAATGATTCCAGCACCTAAAACACCATCTGTTCTAGTTACAAATTCTCCATCTGCAAGTTGAGCAAGTACGGTATCTTCTTCCTTATCTCCATTACCTGTACCATCAAGTATATGACCATTTGCTCTAACATAATTATTAATATCGTTTTCATCATGAGTTTCTTTACTTGGTAAAACTTGACCACCTTGATAAAACTTTTGAATTCCTTTTAATGTAGCTAATCCGCCTTCTTTAGCTCTAATCATTTGTTCTGATACCGCATAAGGCATAGCTGGAACTTCTCCTCTAGCATAAACAGCTTCTGGTGGAACATAATCTTTTGCTCCTTCCATTTGAACTGGTCCTGTATAATTTCCTTGAGCATCATATGAACCAACTTTAAATTTATTTGGTCCTACTTGATTATAAATAGCTTGGTTAGCATAGTTTGTATTTGCTCCATAGAATAAAGATTTCTTAGGAGCATTTGCTGCATTCGCATAAGAATCATAAAGAAGTTTTCCACCAATTCCTAATGTTGCTAATTGATTGTAACTCATATCTCCAAACCCTGGAACTTTTTGAGCCCCTTGTGTAAGAAGTTTATCTGCTCCACTAAATAAGTTACTTGCTATTCCTTGACCACTAGCAGCAGTTCTAGTATTAACTCCTACTTGTTCTAAACTATCTATTCCTGGAATAGTACTTTGTCCTTGTGCTGCACCAAATCCTTGAGTAACTCCACCTACAGCTGCTCCTAATAAAGCACTTTGTAATGCTTTTTTAGTACTAGCTCCTGATAGTTTGCTTAGTGCAAATCCTGTTAATGCTGGAATTAATAGTGCTTGTAACATATCTTGTTAATATATTAATATATTCGCCTATTTTAACGAATTTATGCCTTGGTGGCAATATCAGAACTATTTGTAGATACTTCAGAATTTATTGTTTTTGCTTCTATTTGTACACTGCTATTAGACTCTGTTTTCATAAACTCATCAATTAATCTTCCTGTATAACTATACTCTCCGTGATGAGATATATATTCATCTACTAATGCGTATATTCTAATACCAATATCTCTACATAATTTACAAAACCAAAAATCTTCACCAGTATATGTTTTATCATCTGGGTTCCAATATGTATCAAAAAAGTTATACATAAAATTTCTTGTAACTAATTTACCATCAATTAATGTATGTTGTTTAATTGTATAATCTGGATATTTTTCTATTAATTTTTCTATTACTTCTCTTTTAATTAACATACAACCAGCTGGTCCTCTTACAACTTCAATAAAACCATTATCTACTTTTACATTTTTAGGATCTTCAACTGACATTGTATATTGATTACCTAACAATAAAGGATCTAGTTTAGATCCTGCTAATATCCTATCTCTTACTTTATTAGTATCTTGTCCTTTAATAGGATAAGGAACTAAACAAATTTCTTTATTATAATTAAGCATTCTTTCAATCATTTTAAAATTAAAAGAAATATCAGAATCAATAAATAATAAATGAGTACATTCTGATTCCATAAAACCAGATACACATAATTGTCTTCCTTGTGTAACTAAACTACTTTTCATTACCTGAAACATTACAGGTATTTTTCTAACAAAACATTCTTTTTGAAATTCAAGACATGCTTTAAAATAATGAATAGATACTTCAGAATGAACTGGAGTAGCTACAAACAAACGTACTGGATTATTATATGCCATTTAAAAATTTCTCCCAATAGCTCTTTATTACATTCCAATTGTAGAATTGTCTATAGTATTGCATTTGAAACTTCATTTTATCTGGATTAAGAGTATCAATAACTATTGGTAATGTTTGTATTACCGCAGCAAATTGATTAGCTAATTGATTCTTATCTTTTTTAAAAGGTATATATATTGGAAATTCTGCACATGTTTCATATAAAGCTCCAAGGTCCGTGGTCACTGTTACAAGTCCCGCTGACAACGATTCAACGGCAGCTAAACAAAAAGTTTCTTCAAATGTAGAAGGATGTACATAACAGTCATAAGTATGCAATATCTTCATTAATTCTTTATGATTTAAATACCCTTTATAATTTACATTTTTCATTGATTTTGCTTTATCATATAAAACTGTATATTGACCATCTGTATGTGCTTTAAATGCATCTCCATATATTTGTGTACTTGAATAAACATCTAATTCTACTCTATCAGTTTTTATTTTTTCCATTGCTAATAAAAGAACATCTAATCCTCTCCATGGAGTAGATGTATAAACTAATTTTATTTTTTCTTTTGGTTTAAATTCTTGTTTAACAACTAAATCATCACCAATTCCATTTTTAATAACTAAACAAAGTTCAGTTGGTATATCAAAATATTGTCTATATTTTTCATAAGTCCAATGTGAATTAAAAACATACCAATCATATTTACCGTGGTTTAATTTATTTTTAAACCATGGAAATATATTAGGTTGATCATAACTATTATGAATCCAAAGAATATTTGGCTTATCAATTACTGTTGGTACTTTTTCTGGTACAGAAGTTGTAATATGAACTTTATTTAATAGATCTTTATTTACGTATTTATGTAAATATTCTAATTGAATTTCGGTTCCACCGTATGGTTGCATTACTTGGTTTTACCAAAAACTTCTAAAGATGCAACTGTTATTTTAACGTCTTTTTGTAAATCATTTGCTTTTGTAGGAGTATTAGGATTTGCTACATCTGCATTAAATTCTTCTAGTGTTGAATATATTTGTCCAGTAACTTTATTTTTTATAATTTCTTCAGTTTTTGCTGGAAGAACTGGTACTTCAACTCCATCTATTATTACTGTTTTCATAACAATCTATTATATACTATTAACGTCTTCCTTGTCCACGATATTCTTTTTTATCGTTTCTTTTATTAGGTCTTTTTGAATGTCTTCCAGGTCTTTTTTTATTGGTCTGTTTAATAAACTGACCATTACCAACATTTACTTTTCTAGCCATTTTGATTTTTTCTACTTAACACGGCATAAGAAATTTGTCCAGATATAACATTGGCCACTGCCACTTGAAAAGTTAAATAATCATTTTCTTCTAATACTAATGAATTATGTACTGCGTTATCGTGAGAATCTGCAGGAATTTTTACATGATAAAATATAGCACTACCATTAGGTGTATTTAAATAAAAATTACAATCTACAGTGTTGTTATGTATATTTGAAACACTTATTTCTTTTACAATGAATCTTGTAGTTGCATTAACTGTAAGAGTTGTAGTTAAATTTGTTGTAGCTAATCTGTAAATGTCGCTTTTATATTCTATTGTCATTCTGCTCCGCTTCCAAATAAAAACCAGTTAAAAGTTTGTAGTTCTTCGTTTAAATCTTGTTGATAAGTTGTATTTAATTGTTGTCTAAGCGTAGCAAGTGCTTGTAGAACTTGTCTCTGATTGTCTGGAGAAAATTCTTCTGTTGGTTCTGGTATAAAATAATCTACTTTTGCCATAATTATTGTGGTGTACTTCCAGCTCTTCCGTCTGGTTGTATATCAACTCTAAATATACCATATCTCCAGTTATCGTCTATAGCGTTATTTTCTATTTTAATACTTGCTAATCTTGCTCTAGCTCTTGTATCTACTTTATCAGTAGACGTAGTTATAGTATAAGGACCAATATAAGTTTCTCCTTTAGCAACAGTAGTATCGGCTGGATATGATCTTAAATAAATAGTTACGTCTACACTTCCTTCTAAGTTTTTAAAATCAGGTATAAATCTTCTAACTGATAAGAAATATTCACCGTCTCCTTGTTCATCTAAATCAAAATCTCCTGATCTAACATATGCTGAAATAGCTAAACTTGTAGTTGTAGTACTTGTCAATTGTAATACTTCATTTTTACCTTTATCTTGCGCAAAATAATATGAAGCCCCAGTAGTTACTCCATTGATTACAGGAACAGTAGGAATAGCAGTAGCATCATATTTAGTTGCATATGGAAATTTAAATACTTTAGAATCTTCCCAAGATGTTCTTGATAAAGATCCTGTTGTCCAAGTATTATCAGCATAATTAATTGTAACAACTCTATCTATTTGATCAGATCCAGCTTTAGGATAAAACCAACTTATTTCAGTAAATAATGTATTTAATCCAGCGTAAATAATATTTCCAGCTGCAAAATTAATACCTAAGTTATCTGTTCCTTTAGTTGTAAATACAAAATCTTCAACTAAAGAATCTACATCTTTAACTGTACCATCATACATATTAAATCCTCCAGAATCTCCCATCCACCAAACAGCTCCATTTACGAATGCTAAAGCATGTTGTCCTATACAACCACAATTAGAACCTACTTTTCTTATACTAAATGTATAAGGAGCTCCTACAAATTGTATACTATAAGCTGCAGTATCTGTAACAACTAATATATAATCTTTTGCTCTAACAGCACCTATAATTGTTGTTCCATCGTCTAATCTAAATGTACCTGCTGTATTTGTAGAAGTTGGTTCATATACTTCAATGTCTTCTTGATCAGAAAACCTTATAAACATTGGATCTTGAGTTGTTGGATCTCCAATTGTAGTTTCAGTACCTAAATGTAATAAATGTCTATCTCTATCAGATACTATAGTTAAAATAGAAGCAGTAGGGTTATTAGGAACTAATGTAGCCCTAGAATTTACTCCAGCACCAGCATTTGGAGCCCATGAAAAAGTATTTCCATTTTTAATTGTCGCAATTAATAATTCACCAAAATTATCCAGTGACCAATTACCTGCTTCAATAGAAGTATTAGATACTGTTCTTGGTGTACCCCAAGTAGATAATCCCCATGTTCCAGCTCCCCATCCATAAGCTACTGTAGAAGTGACAGGTCCTATAGGATAGTAAGGAGTAGTGGTTAAAGACCCAGCGCCTGTAACTCCTGTTCCAGTTTCTGTTACAGCCATTGTAATAGTAAATGTACTTGAAGTAGGAACATTTATTACTTCAAAAGTATTAGTTGTAAAATCAGCTGTTGTAAAACTTGTAGTAGGTAAACCTGGTGTTGTAACACTTGTAAATATAATTAAATCACCTGGCAACAATCCATGCGCTGCTTTATTAATAGTTACAGTCTTAGATCCAGTTGTAGATGTATAAGTGCATCCCGTTAATGCTGTTGCAAGTGGAGTAATATCATATAAAGAGTCTCCATCATAAACATACAAACATTTATTAGTTCCGAGAGCCGCGTATCTTCTACCAGTTAAATCGGTCCAAGACCATTGTGCTCTTACAGCACCAACCATTAATTTAGATGTAAGTTGTTCCCAACCTCCTATTTTTTCAGGAGAGGCATAACGAAAACGAACATTGTCTCCATCAATCCATTGACCTTCAGCCTGTGAGGCTGTGGCTTGTTTATTAAATCCTGGTTGTAATGGTATCTTTTTTAATGGCATATTTATGCCTATTATAGCACTAATTAAAGGTTCTTTAAACTTTGCCTAATTTTTGTAGCTGATATCTCTTGTATTTCTTTTGGTAATACTATTTCTTCTATTTTATAACCAACATCTCTTCCATAACATATATTAGTGATGTTAGGTACTTTAATTACTTCAAACTTACCAACATAATCTTTAAGTTTTTCTTCAATACGTTTTTTTATATCATCAAATTGAAATGGGTTATTTTCTGTTTGTGGCATTGTTCTTACCATAATAACAACTTGTCCTGTCTTTTTTAATATTTCTTTAAATAAAGCTAAATGTCCATCATGGAATGGCTGCCATCTTCCAAGCATCTGTGCTGTTGGTTTAGAGTAGTCTATCATAATTTGTCCAATCTACTATTAAATGTACCCTGTCTTCATTACTATCATTTTTCACAGAATGTTTTTTACCTACATTATTAATTTCCCATATCTCTCCTTCTTTAAGGATTTTAATATCTTCACCAACTTGAAATAAAACTTTATCATTTGTAATAATAGGTATATGCATTCTATTTGAGATATTTATACTATATCCACTGTCTATATGTGGAGATATTGAAGAATTACTTTTTAATTTTACTAATATAGCTCTTATTATAAAACCATCTCCAAATTCATTTTTAAATAAATCATTTAAATAATCTAATTCTTTTTTATAATTTTTACTATTTTTTAAATAAGTTGGATTTTTACTTCTAGAATCAATATCAAATATAATTGGAACAGTTCTAGTTTCTTTATGAACATCATGTGTTTTTTGTCTAAAATCAAATTTTTCCCATTCTTCTTTTGAAATATTTAAAACAATTTGTTTAATGTTTTTAGTATCTAATTTTCCTAAATATTTAAAATTATAATTTTTCATGAATTTTTTTTATAATGTTATCGTAGTTAAAATCTTTTATCTCAAAATCTACTTTTTTAGGTTTTTCAAATACTTTATTGGTATCTTCAAATCTTCCTTTATCAATTGTATTCATCCAAATCTTCATGTCATAGAAAGATCTATAAGATTCAAATGGACATACAAAGTCTATAACAACATGATTAACTGCAAGATCACACATAGTCATCATACGGTTAGCTTGTCGTCTACGACCATTCTCTGTAAAATCCCAATCTTCAAATAGCTTTCTAATATCATCAGCATTGAAATGTGGTATCTTTTTACCTGTCACTAATTTTTTAGCAAATGTAGTTTTTCCAGATCCTGGTAATCCAAATATTAATATTTTCATTTAATTAAATGTGTATACAACTACAAATCTCATTCCTTTTATAGGATATTCAAAAGCATGATAGTTACCTTTAAAACAAACTATCTTATGTGCTTCAGGAGTAATTGTTTTTATAATGTTTTTATTTTCATCATATATAAAAGTTCTTCCACCTTCAAAAGTATTATTTATATACATTAAAAATACATAATGATCAAACAAATGGTCTTTATGTATCTCACTTATAGTTTCTCCACTAGGTACAGTACAATTTATACATCCTCTTAATATTCTTTTAAAAGGCAAGTTATATTTTTGAGTAAACTTATATAATATTGGAAATAATAGATTGTTTACATCAGAACATGCTCTATCTGGAATATCGGAAGTATTCTCTAACCTATCTACTAACGTATGAGTTAATGTTGGAGAATCTCCATAAGACCCAGCTTTGTTTTGAAAAAATAAAGGAATTTTATAATAAAATTTAAAATCGTTATAATTATTTTTTTCTTCTTCAGTAAAAAAATTATTGTCTTCAATTATAGACATTATTTGTTCTTAAACCAAGCTGGTAATCCTAAGTGAGGTCTTCCATCAAAATTTACTCCTTTATATAAAGGACCATTAATATCACTATAATGTAAAAAAGTTTGACAGTAAGTAATCCCTTTATATGGTTCTCTCCAATGAATAAAATCACATCCTCTATAAATAAGCATGTCTCCTTTTTTAAGATCTATCTTTTCATTTCCTAAAAATATAGGCCACTCTGTGTCTCCACCTAAATGTAATGTTGTAGATATTTCGCATTCAGGTCTATCCCTATGTTTTTTTAAATCATTTCCATTTATATAAATTCTTAAATAAGAATAATTAGGAGCTAATTGCAAACCAGTATATTGTTCTACAACTGGTTTAAGTTTTAGTAAAAACATATCAGTTACTATACTTCCATAAATTGAAAAAGCATTAGGAGCTTGATCGTCTCCAAAAGTACCAAACTCATCATCTAAGTCAGATACATAACTATATTTTTTATAAGTTTTTAAAGACTCTGCTTTATTGTACATATACTCATATGCAAAATCACACATCTCTTCTGAGAGAGCTTGTTTAACTATAAAAAATCCATTTTTTTTAAAATCAGTCATTAAAATAAATCCCAGTTTTTATACATATTAATTATATCTTGTGGTAAGTAATCACTAATAGCATATTTTTCTTTTGAAATAAATGGTCTTATTGTATGTAAATCTATATTAAATACTTTATCGTCATATTTCACACCATTTATCTCTAGTTGTTTAATATTGTTAAAATCGTGAGAAAACGGCTCTATCTTAAAAAATTCATATATTCTATCAATAGATTTTTGAGTATTTTCTATTAAAGAATCATAGTGAATAATTAAATAATTTTTTTTATATTTTTCAATAATATTTTTAGTAGATAACCAATCCCAATAAATTTTACCACCATCAGGATGCATTAATTCATTTATAAATGAAGATACATTTTCAGGTTTAGCTAATTTTACATAAGAAGCTAATACTTCGTTTAGAGGTCTAACTAAAAGTAAAAATTTAGGCTCTTTTATGATAGTTTGTAATACACCTAAATTATCTGGGGTCCCCCATCCACCTCTGTCAAATATTATATTAGCATTATAATGTGCATAATAGTTTTCAAAAAAATTATTCATTACATTTTCTAATCCTTTTTTATCTGGAAAATTTTCAAACCAATTTGTTTTATAGGAACAAGCTAATTTCCATACTATATCAACAGCACCACTGTTTGCTGTAAAAATAACGTTTGGATTTTGATTTATTAAAGAACTTAAAAAAGTGTTTCCTGCTCTTGAGTATCCTGATAAAAAATGAATTGTTTTCATTTAAATGGTTTTCCTAAAGCCCATATAACAGAAGAATATCTTACTCCTTTTGTTACTGGTGTAACTCTATGCCACATCCAGCTTGGAAAAACAACTAAGGATCCTTTATCTAAAATATGTGTACAGTCTTCTACACTTTCACCAACTTCTTTTGTAGTAGTATCAAATTGCAATATTCCACCTTCGTATTCATGTGGATGAGATAAAGTAACTGTTACAGATAATTTTCTTGTTAAACCTCTCCATTCTGAAAAACGATGATTCATATCATATGGTTCATTATAACTATCTTGATGCCAATCATAAAATTGATTTGGACCATATTCTGTAAATTGAATTTTTTCTGAGGTAGCCCATTCATAATTCCATCCAGCATTTTTGTTTGCTGTTTCAATATATGGATATATTTGTCTATATATCCAATTATCATCTAACCATCTTATATATGATTTTCTAATTTCTAAAGGAACTTGACCAGTTCTTTGTTTTTCTGCATATTCATTATCACCAGTAACACCTACTTCTGGTTGAAATTGTTTTCCTCTATTTATAATTAAATCACAAATTCTTTCTGGAATTGCTTTTTTAAACCACCAATATTTATATTTGTGTAGCATGTCTTCTTATACAATATCTATAATTTATTGTATAGAATTAAGATATAGTATTAGTTACGAAAGGCCAAGTATTTTGAACCCTTGCTGTATATTGTCCTTTTAATGTCCAAACACCTTTAGCTGAAGCTGGTCCAATTTTTTGTTCAATAACAAATACTCCACCAGTTCCGCCTGCTCCTCCACTTGAACCACCATTATAAGCAGAACCTCCTCCGCCACCTGTTCCTGGTAATCCTGGTGGTGGTGTAAAGTATCCTCCTCCACCTCCTCCTCCGTTACCTGTTCCTGGGGGATCTCCTGCTGGATTTCTTCCTCCGCCACCTACCCAACCTAAATCACCATATGCTGTAGGTAATGTTGGTATTCTAATTCCTATTCCGCCTTGAGCAGCTTCTGGTAAAGGTCTTCCTTGCTGTCCTCCAGCTTGACCTGCTCCTCCGCCACCTCCTCCAGCTCTATTATCGTAAGGGCCGTAACGCGCTGTTCCTATTCCTCCTGGATTTCCTTGTCCAGGTATTCCACTTCCAAAACCTGTATTTCTTGATGGACTTGATGAACCACATCCTCCACCACCACCAGATCCTCCTGGTTGACCATCTCCACCACCAATGTAATTAGGTTGAACTCTTCCACTACCACCACCTCCAGAAACACTTATCGGACCAAAAGAAGATCCTCCTCCTGTAGATCCAAATCCGCCATTTCCTGCTCCTCCGCCTCCTCCACCAATACTAAAAGGTATTGCAGATGCTGGTAAAGGATAGTTTGGAGAAAAATTAACTCCACCTGCTCCACCTCCACCTCCTTGAACTGAAGCTCCTCCACCTCCTGCACAAACAACCACATCTCCAACGTTTCCTATATTTTTAGGTGAACGTGTAAAAGATCCTGGTGATGTATATGCTGAAACTAATGGATTTTGAGAAATAACTGGAGCAGTTCCTACAAAAATTCCTCCATTATTTTGAGTAGTAGTAAGCTGACCACTTGTATTTAAACTATCAAATCCTGGATATAAAAAACCTTGTGTCATTATTTATTTTCCCAATTCTTATTAGTAGAATTCCATTTCTTATATATCACGGATGCTCCTTGTTTTCTAGATCCTATGTATGTCATTAAATCTTCATTCCAATCAATAAATAAACTATCTGGATAAAAAGCACCTCTAGGTAAAGCATTTCCTAAGTCATCTACTATTGGATATGCTATTGGAGGTTGCCATCCAAAATTACTATCTACAATCCATGAAGGAAATGGTTTAGGTGCTACGAATCTATCTTCTGCTTCTAAATATGTCCAACCAGCACCAGCATATGCTCCTCTAATTCCATTTTGAAATGTTTGTTTCCATTTTACTCCTGGATACACTCCATTTTCTAATGATATATTTGGATCTGGTTTAAAATTATCTAAACACCATTGTTCAGCTGCTGGATCTTTTGGATAAGCAACATGCTCGTCACCAACAACCATGACTCTTAATACTTTATTTTGAGCGTTTAGTTCAGCAAAAAAAGCCATACTAAAAAACTCCTAACTTATGTTTTCGTAACTTATAACGTATTCTAGGATTGGAGTAGTGCTTGCACCACCAATAATAGATGTGTTTTCGTTTAGATAAAAAGTACCATTTTTATCTATAAGTTGTAAGCTCGATAAAGCTGGAACGTTTATTGTAGAAGCAATTGCTCTAGAAGTTCCTGTTCCACCAGCTGTAGGAGCTATAGAAATTGTAACGCTAGCATTTAGTGTTGCGTTAACGTTTGAAATTAAAATACCTTCAACTTTATTTACAGCACCTGAAGATGCAGCATTTGAAAGTAATACTGTTGTTAAAGTAGTAGTAAGAGCTCCAATAGTTGTTACACCATATATCGCTGTTACGTTTACTATATTTGGATTTGCCATATTTATTTACTCCTTTTTTATTTTAACCGAAAACAAGTGCGAAAGCAATAGCTTTACCAGCACCTATACCTGCTGCTCCAAAACTTAAAGTTCCAGAACCATTTGTTAATATTGCTTGTCCATTCGTACCATCAGCGGTAGGAAGCGTAAGTGTTAAATTTGAAGCAATTGTTGAACCTGCTTTTAAAGCAACATAATTAGAATTATCTGCATCTCCAAATCTTACTTCGTTTTGATTTGGTAATTGTATTGTAGATAAATCAGCATTAATATCTGTAGGATTTGTGCCATCTAAATACACTAACTTAGTGCTTTTATCTGTTGATGACCAAATTACAGAAGAACCACCAACTTGATTTAAAGCAAGTGTATATGCACCTGATGTTGCATTATCAATAATATATGTTTTTTCAATTCCTGATTGTACATATACTGTAGAATTAGCAGAAAGAGTTCCAGTAAATTTTATAACAGCGTTTCTTGCATCAGAAATAGTAGCATTAGTCATTGCTAATGTTGTATTTGTAGATGTAAGAGCAATTGCTTGATAACCTGCAATAGCTTGTTGTAATAAATTTAAATTTGTATTTGTTTTATCGCCCCATGTACCAGAGTTTTCCCCTGTTACCATCAACTCAAGTTTGAGGTCTGTAGAATAAGATGATGCCATAAGAATTCCTTATTAAATTTTAATAATATGGTATAATTTTAGTTTCATTAAGCCGCTATGTCAACCACAGCCCAGTTATTAGTAATACCAATATCTACTACAGCCCAAGCATTAATAAATAAATTACCAGCATAAGTAGTCATTTGCACACCTGTAGGGGATACTATTGTTTCAGCATAGGCATATACTGTATTAACAACTGAAGTAATTAATACACCACTTGGCATAGCTGTTACATCTGTATATGCAAATTCTTCGCCTAAAATTATATTAGCTGATACATTAGATACTGGCACATTTGCAGTTCCTGTAATGGACAATACTCCAATTGTTGTGTTTAATTGTTGACCAACAACTTGGACTTCTACGCCTGGAACAGCTACTGTATCTGTTCCTAAAATAATATCTAATCCACCAATATTACCCCAAGTTCCATAACCCCAAGCTTCAGAACCCCAAGGTAAATCACCAGGAGAAGTTAAATCTACTATTGTATTTGGTATAACAACTAATGAATTAATAGTTGTATTTAATAAATTAGTACTTGCATTAACATTTGCATCTGCTTTGATAGAAAGTGTTCCAATAGTTGTATTTAATAAGTTAGTAGATAAACTTATAACACTATCAATACTAATATTTTCATCACCAGTTTGTGCAATAGTTCCACTAATTTGTCCCCAAGCTGCTTCTCCCCACGCATATTGTCCCCACGTAGTAGCTGTTCCAGGAGTCGTAACTGCTACAGCAACAACTTCTCCAGCAAATACAGAATTAACAACTGATGTAATTAAAACTCCAAATGGAAATACTTCAGCGCTTGCTCCAGCTACTGCTGTGCCTACTGTTGTATTAATTAAATTTGTAGATAAAGTAAATGTAACGTCTGTGTAAGCTTCTTCATTTCCAGTAGATATATTTAATTGAATACCTGTTACATCTACATTAGGATTTGTTAAATCTCCCCACTCATTAAATCCCCAAGTAAATTGTCCCCATCCATTATTTTCTCCTGAATAAGGATCTCCTTGCGTTATAGATAAATTTAATCCTGATAGAACTACACCACCGTCATTTTGTAGTCCGTAAAAACCATCTCCCCAATTAAGTTCACCCCAACTATTTGCCATAATAGATTTCTCCTAAAATGGCAAAGCCAAGTGGTGATATTATATTTTTTATATCTGCCACTTGGCCCTCCTTAAATTAAGCGATTCTTAATATAGCTGATGAACTTGTAAATGCTGGAAATTGAATTGTAAATGTTCCTGAAGTCGCAGTTTTGTCAGCACCAAAATCTAATACGCAAACTGCTTTGTTAGAAGCTGATGTGTTATAAATTAATGCTCCTCTTGCAGTTAATGTAACTCCTGTAAAAGATAAATCTGCGAATGTAACAATACCAACACTAGTATCAAGAGATACTTGTTGATTTTGTAATGCTCCACCACCTGCTACATATGTTCCTGTATCTGCAACTTGACCAGAAACTACATAATTTGTAGTTGCTGCTGATAAGTTAGCTGCTGATGTGTAAAGCGCTAATTTAAAAACTTGTCCTGAACCTGAATCGAAATCATGCACAGCACCTAAAAGTTCTGACTTGAATGTGTTGCACACTGCCTGTGTTATTGCCATATATTGTACTCCTTATAGTTATTATGGGGATGGGGACGGTACTTTGATTCGTAACGATCCATCCTGAAATTCGTCTCTGCGTCTTCTACCAGTTTGTTCTAACGCAAATCCTTGTAATGCACTATTATACTTGTCTAAGTATAGTTTGTACATATCCATAGGTCCTTTTAAATAAGCATATGCTTCTACTAGGCAAGCATATAATAATAATTCTGGAGCATTTAAACTAATATAAGTAGTTGTATTTGTTGAACTTAAATTATCAGGTGTATATACATAATCTAAAGTAACTGTATAAGTACTTGCTGGTATTGGAGCTACTTGAATAGAATTTTCTCTAAACATTGAATAATATTTAGGAAAACCTGCTTCTCCAGATGAATTATATTCTGTTATAAATGTGTCATCTCTTGGTTCTAATGATACTTGTGATCCAGAACCATTTGTTGCAACTACTGATCTAACTACTAAAGCTATTCTAGATGTAGATGTCCCAGATGAAACATTAGTATTAGGTAAAGCTAAGTATTTATTATTTGCCATAAAAGAAGAGGTTGCATATTCTCTAGAATAATCAGCATCTGTTTCTCTAAATATTCTAAGTTCTGCATCTCTTATAAATCCATCTATTACAGAAGATGTTAATACTTCAGATCCTACTTCAGTATAATTTCTAATTTTAGTTACTAATTCTGAATATGTCATATTATGTTATAGCTATAGTTACTTTTCCTAAAAATATATTTGCTTGTCTATTGGCATTTATAATATCCCCACTAATTCCTGGCTGCATACCATTTGAAGTATATTGTCCTGGCCAATAGTATAAATCTAATAATACATCACAACCACCTCCAGGTCTAACATCTGGTCTAGCAAATTGTAGGGCCTGTGCATCGCCACCTGGTGATTTTAATTCTAATTGAGGTTGTTTTGGTTCATATTCAGAAAAATGTACCCATGAGCCATTCCATTCTCTAACCATTTCAACATATGGAAATTGCATACCTGAACGATCAGATATTGCCATTGATCTTTTACCTTTAGAAAATACAGGCATCTACCAACCTCTTGGAAAATATACTTGTGGTGTAATGTATAAACTAGTTCTTTGACTATCTTCGTTTAATGCTCTCTGCATTTCATCTTCATAAGCTAGTTTTAACATATCTACTTTTTCTGGCATTTTCTTTTGTGCTAAATAATAAGCAAGTCCTGATACCATACATGGTATAAATCTATATGGAAGATTTGCATTATTTGTATATGCCCCAGCATCTTCAATTCTAGCAATGTAATAATATTTTAAACTAATATACTGAATTCTATCTGGTACTTGATATAAAGTAATTGTAGGTTGCACTTGTCTATTAACATAATATTGTGATGGCTGACCAGTTTGTCCTTTATTAGGCAATGATGCGTAAGTAGATCTATCTATTTTAGTTAATGATAGATCGTTTGTAGATTCTCCTGGAGCTCCAGCAGAACTAGAAACATAAGCTTCTAAAACATCACTACAATCAGATGGAGTGGTATAAGTAGCAGTTCCTGTTGTTAAAGCTTGTTCATATAACTTTACTCTCCATAAATGAACTCCTCTATTACCCCATTCTGAAAATAATATATTTAAACTTCTTCTAGCTGATTTAAGATCATATCCAGAATTAGTTCTAATACCTACTCTTTCATAGGATTCTTCAATAACTTCATCAATAGATAAATCAAATGTAGTTGTTCCAGATGTAGTCATTTATATAAGACCTCCATAATATTTTTTTTGAAAAGGTTTAGTATAAACTAATCCACCTTTACTTTTTTCCTCTACTTTTTCTGGTGCTTTTGTTTCAAATTTAACTGCTTTATAACCAGTAGCTTCATCTGGTTGAGCAGAAGATTGTCCAGTAGTATTTGTTTTATAATTTACATAATCTTGTGGTGTAGCTGTAGATATAGTTGATACAATCATGCTAGGATCTGGCAATCCTCCAGCTAACATTTTATTAACTTTCTTTTTAATTACTCCACCTTTTTTATTAGTTTCTGGATCTAATTTAAAAGAATATTGCCCAGTTTTATTAAAATCTTTTTCTTGTTTCATTTTAGACTTAGCTTCATTAAGTTGTCTGATGTATTCTTTAGTACCCAGTCTTTTCATTTTTTGAATTTCTGTTTCTTTATCGTCAGACATTAAAAAATACCTTTAAATTTAGTTCCTCTTAATTCTTTTCTAGCTCCTCTAACTGATCCACCTTTTGCTTTACCAAGTGGTACTGTATAAGAAACCATTCCTTGTTTAGTTTTACCTTTTCTATATTCATTTTCAGATGTTCCCATAGAAGTAGATGCAGTAAGTGTTCCTGGTCCAATATCTTTTTGAATATCATAACTTACTCCTTTTCTTTTTGTATCTACTTTAGAACTATCTAAATATCTATCTGTATCTTTATCGTAATGAACACCTACTCTTCCATAACCAGGTGTATGTAAATATAAACTTGCTCCTTTTGTTTGCTTTTCAATATTTTGATCAAAAGAAGTAGAACCTCTTACTTGTGGTTCAATAGCATATCCTTCTTTTTCCATAGGACCTTGTTTCTCGATTATGTCTCCGTCTTTAGCTTTCTTTTTAGGAAATCCTTTTTTCATATTAGCATAAGCTTCTTTAGAGATAGTTGATTTAGATTTAGGTCTACTTATGCCTAATCTTTTTCTACGATTAATATTTGCCCAAAGTCCGTTTTTCGCTTTTCGCGCACCACGTAACTTGCCATCCATTTCTTTTGGTAACTGTGCTCTAGATATTGCCATTTTTAGCCTATTAGTGAATAAAAGATTTTACCATTTATTAACTAAGCCTTCAAGTATTGCTTATTTTTCCTGTACTATATTAAAACTAATTGATATCCTTACTTTGTCAGAAGGGTTGTAATCAACTTGATGCTGCAACCAACTAGGGAACAATATTAACTGGTTTGGCTCTGGGTTAAAAAACCATAAAGGAGAATTTTTTTCTGTAAATCCTTCGTATAAATGTTCATGCCAATCGTATCCTAATAGATCGTAAGCTGGATGAAAGAAAGTTATTTTTGCTGGATTAAGTTCATCACATTCTAAATAAAATACTCCTGAAAAAATGCAGTCTGGGTGAATATGTTTCATGTTATAATTATTTTTATAATTATAATTTACCCAAATACTTCCAATTTTAAATTTAATATCTTTTTTAAAATTATATATAGAGGCTAATTCTTTAATTCTTAATAATATAGCATCTTTTAAAGAAGACACATTTTCAATTTTATCTACAAAATCAAAACTTTGCCATCCACCCATATTGCTTTTTTGCCTTCCATGGTGTGAGTTTTTTAAAGTATCGCAAAAATTTTTAATACTATTTAAATTTAAATTTAAAATAGTTCTTAAAATAGGTACACTAAATAAGTCTTGAATAATAGCCATTTTTATTTTATATAATATTAATTAATAAAGATCAATATGAATATTTTAACTATACATGCAAGTCATGATGGTGCTATTACAATATCTAGTAATAACGATTTAATAGTCCATTCTCAAATAGATAGGTTTTCAAAATTTAAAAGATACCCTATTCCAAGTTTTGAAATAATACAAAAAATAAATGAGTTAAATATTAAATTTAATAAAATTATAATAACTCATTTAGATGATCATTGTGTAGATCAATGGTTAAATATTATTGAAATAAAAAAACTACTTCCTACAGAAAATAATTTTATATTATCGTTTAATAACCAAACACATCATTTGCATCATGCTTATTGTTTATCTTATTTTTATAACTCAGAAATAGAAGATATTTTTGTAAGTGATCAAAACGGATCTACTCATAATATTGAAGGATATTATGGAAGTGAGACATTTTCTTTTGTTAATAATAAACAAAAAAAATTTACTTATTATTATACAGATATTCCAATAAAGATCGATAAATATAACTTTAGTTTTTCTCCATTAAACTATGGTGTTGGTTTAGCTTATCATAGAATGGCAAGGGAGTTTGGACTTAATACTCATGACGAGAATAAACTAATGGCTTATTCAACTATTAAACAACCAAACGATCGTTTAGAAAACGAAATATTATATAAAAATAATTTTAATCTAAACATATTTAAAAATGAATTTAGAAAAAATGAAAATTTTAACTACACTAATAAATTTATAGAAAATGCTTCTATACATCCAGACAATACACTTGGAATGGCTTTTGTAGCTACCTTTCAAAAAATATGTGAAAGAAAAATTTTAGAACAAATATTAAAACACTCTGGAGGAAAAACAATTGGATTTACTGGAGGAGTTGCTCAAAATATTCTAATTAATTCTTATCTATCTAAAGCTTTGCAAAAGCAATTTTTTGTTGATCCATTCTGTAGTGATCAAGGAATATCGTTAGGTGCAATGTATGAAGCAACAAATTTTAATTTAAACAAAACTAATACTCTATACTTAGGATTTGATCCTAAATATGAATTAGATATTTTTAATAAATTTATAGTTAAAGACAGTGATGTTAATGAAGTATCACAAATTTTAAAATTAGAACCAGTTGCTATATTTCAAGGAAGATCGGAACAAGGGCAAAGAGGATTAGGAAATAGAAGCTTATTAATGAATGCTACTTTTGAAAATTCTTTAGATATTTTAAAAAAAGTTAAAAATAGAGAATGGTATAGACCATTTGCTTGTTCTATTTTAGAAGAAGAATTAGATAACTATTTTATTAAAGATGCTTCTAAATCTCCTTACTATATGCTTTATGTTTATGAAGCTCTTCAATCTAAAAAAGAAATTTTAAAAAATGTTTTAGCGCCTAATAATACTTGTAGATTACAAGCCGTTAATTATATAAATAATAAAAACTATTACCTATTATTAAAACAATTTTTTGAAATGACAAAAATACCTTTTTTAATAAATACTTCTTTAAATTTATCTGGATATCCATTAGTGGAAAACTTACATGATTTAAAATTTATGATGGAAAAATCTAATTTAAAATATGCGTGGCTTCCTGAAATCTCAAAATTAATAATTAAACCATAGAAGAGTAAATTACTTTTCCATTTTCTTTCACAGCTTTTAAATATTGTTTTCTGTTGCCATTTGTTGAATAACTGCAATGTACCCAACCACTATTAGGCTCATTTTCATTCCAGAACTCAAGAATACATTGATCATAATCTAAGTTTGAAACGATAAAATCAGCTAGTTCTTTATTAGGTATACCAAATATTTCAAAATCTGCCGCTTGCCCCTTAGTATGTTGACTCTTTGATGAAGAACCTACAGCTTCACAAAGTGCTGCGGATCTATAACCAGAGCTCACGGATACTGGCATTCCATAAAAATCTCTTATTGGTTGTAATATGTTTTCACAAAGTATTTTAAGATTTTGTATTTGTTCTTCTCCTGGAGTATTGTCTATTCCAAGTCTAGTTGCTTCTTGAGACTTTGTTAATTCGTTTAATGTAAAACTTTTACTTAAAAACATATTAAAAATAATTAATATTTATATTAACTCTTATTTTTTGATCTGTACAATTTTCAGAGTCGTGTTCTTCCGAAGGATCAAAAAATAATATTCTATTTTCAATAGAATCTATTTTAGTTCCGTCTTTAAGTAAAGTTCCTCCATTATTTGTATTGATTGAAAAAATAGCTCCTTTATGGGAATAATTAAAATCAGTATGTGGTTCGTTTAATTTCTTAATGTTTTGATTTGGATACAAATTAGCTTTTACTCTTATTAAAGCTTTAATATCAATAAAATCTAATAAGTTAGTTCTTATTAATTCAAAAAAAGAACTATTTGGCTCATGTTTATAAAACAAATGTTGCATATAAAACATAGGACCATTACTAATAACATCTTTATGAGAAATATCAGGTAAATAAAACCAAGGGAATTCTTTTCCCATTAAAACATTTTTTATTTTTAAAAAATTTTCTTTAGGTAAAAAATTATCTATTACTTTATAGTTATTTATCATTTCTTAATTTATATATAACTTCAATAACATGTTTTTCATATTCTTTATTTGTAGAAAAATTATCTAATGCTTTAGCCATTGCAATAGGATTTCTATTAAATGACATATCTCTAATTTTTCTAAATTCTGAATATACCTGTTTTGTATTTAATATTTCAATATAATATTTAACAGAATCGCATTTAGTTTTAAAGACTCTTACTCTCCAAGATATTGAATCTGGTTGTTTATAAGGCAACATACCATCTTTAGACCATACTCTAATTCCATATAGGTTATTACCTTCGGTAGCAAATCTTGATTGACCATAATCACTTTCAACTATAGCTTGTGCTATCATTAATTCTCTATTTATTCTTTGATTTGTTGGAAGGTCTAGATAGACGTAATCTATACATTTGTTTAAGGCTTGGATGAATTCTTTATTGTTATGATATTCAAACCTCGGAGGACCGAAACCCAGGTTATTCTTGACCCAGGTAATTATGGCCGATTCCGTCTTCTTCTTGGCTATTGGATTCGGAAAAAATGTACCAAGCAAGAATGCCGCTAAGGCTATTATTAAATACTTTATTATTAAACTCTTTATTGTCATGACATTTACAGTGATTTAATAAGCAGCATCCAACTGCAAGGTTGTTAATACAATTAATCTTGTTTAACTTCTTTGATTCTTTTAACGCCATGTTTATCTACTTCTACTATGGCCTTTACTTCTTTGCAAGACCATGAAGTAACATTAGGGTTACCATCACGTTCTACTTTTCTTTTTTGTTCTAAACAATCTGCAATTGTAGCTTTAGGAGAATATCCTTCTAGCTTACCATTCATATACATTAATAATGCAAACACGACTTCTATCATTATTTACCTCTAAGCGCGTCTAATTCTTTTTCTAATTTATCTATCTTCTTTTCAAGATGTTGAATTACAACTTTAGTATGAACATTTTCTTCTAATTGTTTTGTATGTTTTTCTATTGTTTTAGCTTGATATTCAATTAACATAAATAATTCTTGGTTCTTAGGAGTTTGATCTGCTTTTTTAAGAAGATCTTGAGCCATTAATTTTTCATTAGTTTCTAATCTATTTAATCTTTCAACAATACCAAAATAAGTCCATACTGCTACAACAATAGCAGATACAATAGCCACTATATTTTTAATAGGTAGTGCTACACTTGTTTGGTCACTTAATTTAAATTCGCTACTCATTTTTTCTCCTTATCTATTATATCATAAAAAAATTTGTCTGTGTCTTCTGTAACTAATCCTTTGTTTTCAACATTCCAAATTGTAGTTTGGACTTTATAATCAGGTACCAATGATGAAGTAGTAAAGCTAGGAATACTCCACAAAATGCGATTATTAGGCTGAACTGCGTAATTACCGTTATCAAGAGCCAAAACATGTCCACACTTATGCTGATCAGGGATTTCAGAATGCTCCGTATCGCTAATGTTAGACTCTGGATGTGCCCAATCAACCGTAAATAAGTATTCACCATAATAAACTTTATTTTTATTTTTACTAAAATATTTACAGCGTTGACCTTTTAAAAAATCAAAAACAGTAACACTAGGATAATAACTAAATGAATTCCATAACTGCAGATCTTCGAGATCTTGATGTTCCATCTGTGTGCTATGCAAAGTATTGCCGCTTCCTCTTTGAATAAAAGCAGAGATAGGAAGTCTCCAATAGATTGCACCGTTCGTAAGTAAACAATGAAACAAGAGTGCACGGCCGCTAATACTCCCCAAACCAAAAACCACGCAGTCTTCAGTTTCTCCTTTATGTTCTCGTAAGTCATATAAATATTCCCTTCTTATTTTACAATATATTGGTGGTATGTTAGCATTTAAATAAGCCATATAGCAAGTAGTTTATATATTACTATTCTGCTATCTTCAATTTAAATATTTCCTTTAAATCATGCTCTCTATCAAGGAATTTGTACTCTATTTTATGAACTGTAAAATCTTTTTCAATTTTATTGCATATAGTTTCTGGATCAAATTCTCCACAACTATAAACATCAAATTGCATTAATGCAGGATGCACTTCGTCCCATACGTGCATTACTATATGTGAGGTTTCTATAATAGCAGCACCAGTAATACCACGATTACCAACCATATTAGAATATTTAACATATGGACCCATCATTACTTTCATTCCAATTTCAGAAATAAATTTTTCTAACCAACGCCTAAGAAACTCCTCGTCCATCGGAGGTCGATAGACTTCAGCACGTACAATTAAATGTTTATGTACTAATAATTTATTTTTTTCCATCTCTAAACGAAACTTTACCTAACATTTCCATCTTCGTCTAGCTTGTCGTAATCTTGAATTAGGATCCTTTGCTGCCTTAGGAAACATTTTCATTTGACCTGCTGACCTAGCACAATAAGATTTTCTTCTTGTGGCTCTTCTTCCTGTTGGTTTGTCTTCTGTTACTGCTGTGGATAATTTAGAACCTGGATTTTCTCTTCTATATCTTGCAACACCAGCTTTAGTCATACCAGCGCCAGATTTAGTGGATCTATAGTATTTTTTTGTTTTAGGTGGTTGAACATCTCCACCTCGTTTCATTCCTGAAACAAGTTGCATTACCGATTCTTGGTAATTTAAGACTCCGTCTTCTACCATTATTTATCTATAAATAAAGTAATAGCTAAAGCACTAATATTTCCAGTAATACCTATACCGTCAATAATAGCTGGGCCAGATCTTGTTGCATATAGAACACCATCTTCTGGTAAACTTAAAGTCTCTGATCTACCTGCTCCAACATTAATTGGAATAAAGCAATTTGTATTTGTAGAAGAACTAACAGTAGTTGCATTTGCTAATGCATTAATAGAAGCTGTTCCAGCGATACCTGTAGATTGCGCCATAAAACCTCTTAATCTTGTAGGACCTTCAAATAAAACAATATTACTTACAGTGCTATCTATAAATACTGGTTTAACATCTGATTTCATTTTTTCTCCTTTTATTAAGGAGCTCCGAAGAGCTCCTCAAAATAATTAATTATGCTATGTTAACTTTTACTGTCGGATCATTAACTTGTAACCAATCAGTTCCGTTTGAAAAGGCATAAGTTGATGTCGTAGCATTAGCACCTAAATTAACGTAAATAAGTACTCCCTTATTTGATGATGCCAGAAGTGTATCTGTTCCATTAGTAAGAGTAGAAGTATTAGTTGCAGAAAATGGAGTAGTGCCACCTTGTTGAGTGTCATTATCACCAGTATGTGCATTAGTGTTAGGTCCACCTATAAATCCGTTTAAAGATGTTACTGGGCCGTTAAAAGTAGTCGAAGCCATATTTTTCTCCTGTATAGCGGTTATGCTTTGTAGTCTCTATACCGTCTGTCTAGCCAGTCTACAAAACTATTAATCTAGAATATTTATTGATTATAAAAGAAAAAGGGGCCAGAGTAAACTCTAGCCCCTTTTAGAAATTGCTTAATTAACTATTAAGCAGCTCCTGGAGTTCCGAAGATTCCTCTAGGATCAGACCAACCGAAGCTGTATCTTTCTCTAGCTTTGAATCTAACGTTACCAGTATCAAAATCGCCTTCGATAGCTGTTTTGATCGGACTTCTAACGAATTGTTTTAATCCATTAGGAGCATCAGTTAAGATAAAGAATGCATCAGTATCTGTTAAGAAATGGTTAACTCTGTAACCTTCTGGAATCATTCCCATATTCTTAATAGCATTGATGTCGTTATCCGCTGTGCCAACTCTAAGAGGTGATCTTAGTACTCTCTCAGCAGTAAATTGTTGTTCTTTTGGAATAACTAATTTTCTACCTTGAAGAGCGATTTTTAAACCTCTCTCGTCAACAAAACCTGCAATGTCAATCAAAGATTGCTCTAATGAAGTTTCGTTAAGATCCGCTGCAGTTGCTAAAATGTTAGAAAATGTTCCACCATTAGCAAGAGGATGGTTGTTAGCTAAAAGCTGAACTCCGTCACCTCCCTTATAGTTAGAATCAAATCCATTATTTAGGACTGCTGCTGCTTTAACTTGTTTAGTATTAGCCATTGATCTAGCTAATGCTCTTGTGTAACGAGAAGCAAGTCTGTCGTAAAGGTTGTCCTCGATAGCTTCCTCAGTGATAGCAAACGCTAAAGCGATTGTTTCATGAGTGTATCTAGCAGTGTAAGCTTCGTTAGCTTGATCGAACACTACTGGTGCACCTTCTTGTTTAACTTCAGCACTTCCGAAACCTGATAACATAACTTCTTCTTCAAACGCTCTGTCCGAAGTTTCAGTCATGAAGATTTCTGCATGCTCATTCTCGTATCTGCTGTATTCCAGGCCGAATAGTGCATTCAATCCTGGCTCTAGTTCTTTAACTAGCTGTGAACGTGATATAGCCATATTTTATTCTCCTATTATAGTCCTGGTGTACCACTTCTGTAGAAGTGATTGTTAATGTATACCATGATGTTGGCACCTGATGTACTTGTATCACTATTATCTGGATCTTGTGAAATATCTATTGCTTTCACGTTTCCAGTAATCGATGTTGTAGATGTACTTACATCTAACTGTACATAAGAAATACCAGTTTTAGTATTACCTGTTGTGTCTGATACAAAATAATTGCTGAACAGACATGTAGTCGCGAATGGTTCATCCGCATTTATTTCAAACACAGTCTCTGGACCGTCAATTACAAACGCCACGATGTCGGTTGCAACTGTTGAACCTGGAAGATAGTTTTTCCAAGTTGGTTTTTGAGTTGTTGGATCTGTGTAGAAACAGCCATTAAAAACACCCACGATAGCAGTTGACACGTTATAAGGTGCTCTTGCGATTGTTCCATCAGAAAGAGGAACAACTAAGTCACCTTGATAAATAGTCGTAGTATTAGTTGATAATACTCTGTATCTATTTTGAGCGTTAATGAATGGACTTCCATTTAGTTGTCTAGCTGGTCTTAAGCCAAACTTTTCATTAATGTTAGCCATGTTTTTACCCGTTTTAAAGTTTATATTAATTTGGTAGGTATTACAAAAAAATTACTTTTTTCTTCCACCACCAAAAGTTACACGAGACTGTCTACTAATGTTAATAGGCATCTCTGGTCGCTGTTCCTTCATTAAATCGTTGTCTACAGCTTGTATTTGTTCTGAACTTCTTTTTTTAAAGTAGTCAGAGCGCTGCTCAACTATTTCTTCAGGTATCCTTGCCAGCACAAGGCCTCCAACCCCGATAAACCCCTGATGTTTTCCATCACTGATAACAGGATAGTCATGTTTACCAATTTGGGAAGTTAACTCTTCTGCCCTAACTAGTTCATAACCTTCTCTAAGTTTCTTTGACATGTTTGCACTGTCTTGAAACCCAGCTGCTTCAGCTCTAAGCCATCTGTGTTTAAATCCATTTGGCGCAGGCGGTGCATCTAAGTTAGATGGTTGAACCCATGGAGCTCTTCTTTTTTCTTTGGACTTAAGCTCCGAGTCGCGTGAAGTCCTTTTTATGTTTTCTTCGCTCATACTAATTAGCCTCCTTCACGTATTTTGCGTATTCTTCTAGTGGCACCCCTAATTTGTTAGCAATAGCTACTTGTGATTTGGTGAGTCTCACTGTTCTGCGTCCAGTTTTTCCTCTATTAGCGGAAGCAACAGTCTGGACTGGTTTCTTTTGCTCCTGCTTATCTTCAGCAAACTTATGAGGATATACTTCCTTCATCTGTTTGTTGATTTCATTATAATACTCATCACTATCCAGGTCAAACCCCTCACTTTGTAGTTTTTCATGTATTTGGAATGCAGTATTTGTCATGAATTCATCAGATCCGAACCAAGTGTTATCTTCAGCCCATTTCTTAGCTTTAGGACTTGGAGTAACAGCTTTTCTTTCAAACTGTTGGTTTTGTTCAACATTTTGAGTTTCTTTAGCTTCTAGTTCAGCATCTTTTTTCTGCTTTTCTCTTGAAGCAATAGATAATCTTGCTCTTTCTTTCTCGACTATTAATCTAGAAAGATCTTCGTTTGCAGCAATAATAGCTTCTGGATTTTGAGTCTCGATAGCTTCTTTAAGTTTTTTCTTAACAGCCTCTTTCTCAGCATCTATTCTAGCATCATATTGTTTAACATAACTCTCATCCACTTCTTGGAATTTCTTTTGAGTATCGTTATATTTCTTTTGCAAACCTTGTGCATAATCTAAAGCAGCTTGTTCTCGTCTTTCAGCTTCACGCATCTTACGAGTAAGTTTATCTATTCTTTTTTGAATACCTTCACTATATGTGCTTAGATCTTCTGCATCAGCAGGTTTATCTGCTTTTACAGTTTCTTTAGCTTCTTCTTTTTCTATTACATCAACATCTATTTTTTCTTTTTTAGAATCGTGCGATGCATAGCCTAAATCTACTTCTCCTAGATTTAGATTTGGTTCTTTTTTTTCTTCCTTTTTTTCGTCTAGTTGTATGGTTGTCTCCTTAACGTCTTCTAAGTCTAATTCGACTTCGGGACGTTTTTTTTCGTCTACCATACATACTCCTTAGTTTAGTACAATTGCAAAATAGATTCAGGATTTTTAATTGTACTAATGATTTCATCATCATTAAGAATCCTAATCTCTCCTCCGTCTATTTTGAATCTAGCTCCCGCATAACGTCCAAATAGTACCCACTCATTAAGTTTGCACCACGGACCATTCGTGAACTTTTGTTTATCTTGATAACAAAGGTTGCCCATTTTTAATACATAACCGCATACAGAGGTCATCTGTATTGTATCTAATGTATTATCTGATAATAGGATTCCACCTTTGGTTCTCTTGGCACCAGAGTGGACCAATACCAATAATCTCCAACCTGTTGGGTTAGGTAATTGTTCCAATGCTGATTCTTGAATGTCTTCTGGTTCTAATCTTTTTTTTTCTTGCTCAACTTCTTTATAAGATTCTAGAAGTCCTTCTTTAAGTTTTGGTACTTCCGAATTTGTCTCCGTCTTTGTCGTCATCAAATAGCTCCTGTTTTTTCTGCAGGTCAGTGAGATCCTGTAGCAGGGTTTCTAGGCCCTGTATTTTTCCTCTAATATACATAAGATCTTCAATTTTGTCTACACTGTACACAGCATTATCTTTTAAACGCTCTACAGTCTTTTTTATATGATTTTTTATGTATTTAAAGCTATCGTAATCTACGGACATTAAAATTTTTTTTCTATTTTTAATAAAGTTATATTATCAATATATGGAGTATTTACATTATTGCAAGAATAAAGCAATAACAAAACAAATAGATATTTCACTATCCGTTTTCTTGTTCTTTTGACTGTGGTTTGTTAGCCATTGTTCTAGCTACTGATTCTGCGCTTCTACCCACCACATAACCTCCAAGACCTATTTGTAATAGTGTCCATACGTCTCCTGGAAGAGTAATAGTTATAGATGCTTTAAAGAAAAATAATATTACTGGTCCTAATACATAGTTCCATATTAATATAAAAATTAATACGTACATTAATAGAGGTCTCCATGATGATGCAAACCATCCAGCTTTTGCCTCTGCCTCTATAATTCTAGCTGCTGCTTGAAGTTCTTGTGTATTAGATTGTAGTAATTGAGTTTGTAAATCTGCTTTTAGTTTTTCAGCTAAATCTTTATCTGGAACAGATTTTTCAATTGTATTAAATAAAATCTTTGCAAGAGGTGCAACAGCTCCTAACATTTGTAACATTGATCAAATTTCTCCTTTCTTCTTATACCAAGATATGGGTATAATTTCAACATAGTATCTACTGCTTTTTCTCCTGATACTTTCCATGTCCATGTTTGTTTAAATGATTTTTTATCATTAAATCGTATTCTATTTTTTCCTATATAACCTAATTTAAAGTAATCATAAAATCTTAATATAATATCTTTGTCAGTCATCTGCACTTGTACTCTTAAATATCTTCTTCTTTGTTCTATTTTTCCCCAAAATCCAAATGATCCTTCACCTTCAAATACTCCAGCAAGAAATATTAACTTTTCTTTATCTGTTAATGTATTAAAGTTACTTTGTTCCTGTAAATTTAAAACCTTTGACTTGGATTTTTTCATTATGTCCTGGATATACATTTTTTTCAGAGGATTGTCTATAAGGACATTTACTCATACCACCTTTTTTTAATCCTTGTGGATTAGGTCCTTTTAAAGGTGGTGGTCCAGATCTTTTACCTATCATTTTGTTTCTTTAATCTAGCTTTATTCTGCTCTTTCATTATAGTGTTTTGAATATTTACACCTAATCGTTGAGCTTGCATCTGTTGTTGAGCTTGTACTTTCTCTTCATCAAAATCTAACTTATCTTCAAATTGAGCTTGTTGTTGATCTAATTTTTGTTCATCAAATTGAGCTCGTCTTTGTATATCTGCTGCTTTTAAATCTAGTTCTCTTTGTTTTAAGGCAACTAAAGGATCTTGTTGAGTAGCTGCTGACTCTTCTTGAAGTAATCCCATAGTTAATTCTGTAATTCTTTTTGCAATTAAAGCATCTGCTTCAATTCTAAATGCATTTGGATCAGTTTGTTCAAGCTGTGCATAGTTTGGATCTTGCTTCATAGCAACATATGTTTCCATTGTAGCTTTTAAAGATATATGTTCAGCTATATGACCTTGAAATAAAGCATATACTGGAGGATTAATTTGTACCATTCTGCTCTGCATAAACATTTTATGAGCCATAATATGCGCATCATGGTCTTGTTCAGCAAAAGCTTTTGGTAATTTCATCTGTAAACCCTCCATATTTTCAATCGCTGGATCTTTTGGAGTAGGCTTTTCTGGTTTTAATAAAATTTCATCTATATTTTTAGTTCCTAATGCAGAATAAACACGTCTATATGCTTCATACACGTTGTGAATTTGCGGATTTGTTTGTGCAATCTGCAATTGTGTCTGCGCAAGTGTAATTCTTTGTGCCATTGAGAAAATATTTGGATCTGCAACTGGTAAAACATCTACTCTGTCATCAAAATCTGCTTGTTTTATAGTTCTTTCTCCACCATAAACATCATAAGGATAAATTGGAGGTAGATATTCTGAAAAAACTCTTGCTAATAATTTAAATTCTTGTTTCATGGCATAATAACATCGCTTATGAATAGCTGACATTACTTTCGCACCTCTTTCTAGAAGAGCGATCGTTGTTCCAACAGCTGCTTGTTGGTTTCCGTCACCAACTTGCATGTTAGCAATACCCGCGAATCGCTGACCAGCTTCAACACAGTATCCTAAAAGTTGTTGTAATACTGCGCTTGGTTCTTTAAATGGTAATAATTGAAATTGATCTTTAATATTTCCACCTGGAGCATCTACATCTCTAAATTCTCCTGGTTGAATTGGTTGTTGATCATCTCTAATTCTCATTCCTCTAGCTTTAAATCCAGCAGGTAAATTAGATAATGTACCAGCATCAAGTAATTGTCTTAATGCAGAAGTAGCTGCTGTAGATAAACCACCAATCATATGAATTAATCCAAAACCATAGAAACCTAATCCTGGTAAAAATTTATAATGAATAAAATAATTTATCTTACTTGCTTTAGGATCTTCTTTTTTATAATTTCTGTAGATAGATAAAATTTCTTGAGAGTCTTCATCGATAGTTACAATGTATGGAATTTTTACATTGTCTTCATCTTCAATATCTAAATCAACATGCATTTCTAAAATAGTATAAGTATCTTCTCCTTCAGCTGCTTTTCTTACACCTTGTATTTCATCATACTTCTGTTGAATATCTGTTGTTTTATTTTGTGGTTGTTTTAAATCTATATCTCTATAAAAACCAGCCACTTGTTGTTTTCTAATTTCATTTTCTGTCATCTTAATAATGTGAGTTATTCTTTCACAATCTCTAAGATCAGTTAAATAATATGGAACAACTAAATCTTCAGCTGGTATAAATTTAGATACTGCTCTTCCCATTACTTCATCGTAATAAACTTTTTTAAATGCTGATCCTGCTAATGGAAGATAAAATAATAATTGATCAAACTCTGGAGTATATTCATCCATTTTTTCCATTAACATATAATTCATAAAATCTTGAACACGTTGTGCTTGATCTTCTCTTTCTGAATTTTGTACACCTATAATTTGTGTTCTTACTGGTCCTTCTGGAGGAAGTAATTCTTTATAAGCTTGTGCTTGGAATTGAGTTACAGCTTCTGCAAGTAATGGATGTGTTACTCCTGAAGCTCCTTGGAATGGTCTAGTCTGTGTAGTATATTTAAATCCTAGTAGATCTAGACCCTTTGTGTAGCTTTCTTCCCAATCTTGTCTAGTTTCTTTATCGTTTTTATAATCTGAAATTAATTGATTAGCTAAATCTTGAAGATCTCTTTCATCCATTTCCTCAGCAAGATTTGCATAAAAATCATCTTCAACTACTTCTTCTACTGGAGGTTCTTGTCCCTCAACAACAACATCCACTGGTTCGTTTGCTGAACCAACTGGTTGCATTTCTCTATCTGTTACATTTAAATCTTCTTGTTCCTGACCTGGAATATTATCTTCAATTGCCATAATCTATATAGTTTATCTTATTATACTGATACTTTAAATATGTCTTCTATCAGACCACCAGTATGTTTGTAAAGTTTAAAAGGTTTAACAGCCATATCTGGTGTTACTTTTAATGAATACATTAATTCATACAAATTAGGGTTATCTTTTGCAATAAAATCCACTTTAGCTACTGATGAATCAGAATAAGACCTTGCAAAAAGATCTGCCTCTTCTTTAGTTTTAAATGCAGCTTGATGATGTATAGTTTTAAATGTTTCTACTTTATTTCCACCTTTTTCATCAAATCTAGGTACTTCTTTTGGTACAGTAACCTTCCATGGTCTTTCAGGATCTGATTTTGCAACCTGTATTGCTTTAGCTTCTGTTTTATATTGATTAGCTAACTTTCTCATAATACCTGGTATAATAGCTTCTCCTTTTTTTGCAACACCTTTTCCATTTGCATAACCATAAACTAATTCATTTCCAGGAACAGCTCCATTACCTCTACCAATTACATTAACGGGTACTACTGATACCCACTGTGCTCCTTCTTCTGCTGCTTTTCTTGCAACTGTTTTAACTGCATAATCTGTATATTGTTTTGTATCATACATTGGAAGATAGTCTGCATTGTTTCCAGCACCCTCTCCTCCAGCTTTTTTAGAAATTTGTTTATTAACTAATCTTTGTTGACCGATTAATCTGTTTAATTCAAATGCCTCATCTTCTGTAGCATACATTCCTTTTTTTAAAATAGCATTAATTTTTTCTTGTAAGCCTTCTTTTGGTTTAATTAATAACCCAACTTCAGCTTCAGTATTAAAAGGATTAACTCTTCTTTTACCTTCACTTCTAACTTGTGAAAAAACATTTTGTTGTAAATCAGATTGTATCTCGTTTATTGAATAAACTCTTTCTCCTTTAGGAGTAAATCTTGTTCCATACATTGTATGTACTAATGGATACGAAGCTGGTTCAGCAGTTGTTTTATCTGGAATATTAAAATGCCCACCAGTAGGACTTGCTTGATTTGATTTAATTTGTTTAGGGTAGTACCAAACTATCTCTCTTGGATTAACTTCACCTGGTAATTTGTATGTTCCAACCTCTGATCCATTGTGCTGTAGTCTATAAGGATTCTCAGTTGCTAGTGAAAGTTTTTCAGTTTCAGAATTAAATTTTTGTAAAGAATCTTGTAATATTCTTTTATCTTGTGGATCTATTTTTCCTCTCCCAAGATCTTTAACAGCATTTCTAAAATATGCTGAGTAATTTGCCATATTACCCATATCTAAATCTTGGCCAGAGTTTCTAATAGCCTTCATTTTTACACGAGTCATATACTCATAAACTTGTTCTAATTGATTATAAGTACCAGTTGAAGTTGCGTCAGGATATTTAGTTTTAATTAAATTCATTACTGAACTTACATTATCAATAATATCTTCAGATGTTTTAGTAAAATCTATAGCTGGTTTAAACTCAGCTAATTTCATTTGATTAATAGGATTATTCTGTATTTGTCTTAACAATACTTCTTTTGATATAGGTGCATTTATATTTTTAGCTGCTGCTAATAATCCACCTATTAAATTCCCAGATTTATCTAAATCAGCAATATTAGTATCAAACAATTCTTCTGTTTGAATAGAAGCTGATCTACCATCATTATACTTAACGTTTTGTTTTGATTTAAAAAAATTTAACCATTCATCAGCTGTCATCTCAGCTTTAGGGCTCATCTTAACCGCATCATATGCTGCTGATCCAAACATAGGTCTAGATTGAAAACTACGGTCATTTAATAATGGTTCAATTGAAGGTGTCTTCTCTTTAACAACATAATTGACTTTAGTCTTATCTGGGGAATAAGTAAGTTGTGGAACAACCTGTGCCTCATCTGCAATTACTCTTGGCATCTTAGAGCCAGCTTGGGACTCTATTGTTTCAACTGCTCTCTTAACTTTATTTAAATCTCTAAATGGTTTTAAAAATGGAACTGCTGCTATTGCTGCTAAACCAATTAAACTTCCAAGCCCAGCAGTACTATCTTTCTTTTCCTGTACTTGAGGATTTCTAGGCTGCAGTACTTCATCAGCCATTAGAATACCCCTTTAAACTTCGTCCCTCTAATTGCTGCGCCTTGTCCACGAACCATTCCACCTTTTTTAACTTTAACTAAATCAGCTGGCATCTCTTGTTCGTTGGCCGTGGTTCCTGTTCCAGTAGTCGTGCTTCTCGAAGCTGACTCACCAGTTGAAGTAACAGGGTTTAATGATTCATTAGTAACTGAACCAGCACTTGTAGACTTGGCTACATATTGTTCAGGTGTCATTGCTGGATCGTATTTTTTAAATGGATCAACGAATGCTGTAGACTTTGGTTTCTCCCTTAACATTTCTCCAGCTAATAAAGAACCTGCTCCACTGATTAAAGCTATCTCTAATCCAGTTAATGCTTTAACTGGTTTAATTTTTTTATTAGATGTTCTAGCTGCTTTTAATGCTTTTAATTTTTTCTTCATATTAATAAATCTTAGCTTTCTTTGCACCACGTGTGGCTATTCCCATACCACGAACAACGCCACCTTTTGATTTAAAATTTTGACCTGAAACTATTTCAAGTGGTTTATTAGGTGCAACATAAAATGTTCCTGAATCAACATTGTTACCTTGATCAATGTTTAACTTTTCACCTGGCTTTGTATAAAAATTTGTGTACTCTGGTTTTGATACAGAACTACTTGGCATCTGTCCAAGTAATTGTTGTACTAATCCACTTAATAAAGCCATGACGGTCTCCCGTTAATACATCTTAGCTGATCTAACACCTTTGATCGCTGCACCCGAACCACGGACACTGCCACCAGTTTTTTTCATCTCAACACCAAAACCTCTAGTAGCTGCACCTTCGCTCATTCCACCAGATTTCATCTTTTTAGATTTACCAGCTTCTGATAATGCAATAGCAATAGCTTGTTTTGGATTCTTAACTACTGGGCCAGATTTACCAGAATGCAAAGTACCTTCTTTAAATTCACCCATTACTTTTTTAATTTTCTTTTGAGACTTAGTCATTCCACCTTTAGCGGACTTAACCATTTTGCCAGACTTAGCTCCAAATAAAGCATCAACTCCTCCTAATTTTTTTCTTCTTTTTACATACTCACTTGTATCATCCTTAGTTATCATTTTACCTTCTTCAGCTTTAACCATTTTGCCAGACTTAGTTTCTTTATAGCCTTTTGATTCCATCATAGTTTCTTTTCCTTCTTGCATTGTAGTTTCTCTGTTTTCATGTAACTTAGACATGTCTCTAGCTTTTTTCATAATTCTCCTAATACATTTTAGTAGGTTTCATTCTAGCAAGTTTATTTCCTCTTGCCATAATAGAACCACCTTTTGCTTTTCCTTCAACGTCTGAAGCAGTTGGCTCAGATTCTGCATCTTTCTCTTTCATTGATTTAAGTTTATTAATTCCTTTTTCTAAAGCGACACCTGCTAATGCACCAGCAGCAACTGCTTTACCTATAGGGCCTGGAACTTTTTTTAAAGTATCTAATCCTGCCATTTTCATTCTTCTTTTTACAAAAGTAGAAGTTTCTGATGTTGGAACATCCTTTGTAACATAAACATGTCTGACACCTCCTTCTTTTGTATCAAAATGTCCTTTACCACTAGATGTTTTTCCTTCCATTATGTCTAATTGTTTAATTGCATCTGCATCTTTAGATGAGAGAACTTTTTCTTTTACTTTATCAAATATATCACTCATATTAAAATACTCCTTTAAATATTTTTTTCTTTACTTGAATAGCTTTCTGTCCTCTTACAGAACCTCCATCTTTCATTGCACTCATCATCATTGATGTATCTGGATCTACTGTTGGATAATCAAATCCTTTTGTAGTTCCTTTACCATACATTGTTTCTGCAGTAATTGGTGACTGATTTGTATAGAATCCTTCTTTGAATTCATTACGACTCATGTAAGGATCCTGTTCTTGTAAAGAACGAATTGGTTTCTTTCTAGGCGCTGGTGCCTTCTCTTTGTTATTAGTTTTGCCTGCCATGTTATTACCCCTCGTAATATTTATAATCCATAGGTATTCTCTCAGGTTCAACATAGTCAGAATATGTAGAAACAAAGTTACCTTGGCGATATCTTAACACAGCTTGTGTCATACTATCAACATAGTCATCATGAGAACCATGAGGAAAAGCTGCACATTCTTCAATGACTTCATCTGCAAAGGCTTCTCCATGTGGGTACCATATAGATCCAGATTCAAATACAGGGGCACACGCATTTACCCTAGTAACCTTATCATTTCCTCTAGATGGTATAAAATCAATTACAGGTATGCCCATTCTACGTAATTCGTGGATAAGCGGTTGTCCTGTAGCTTTAGCCTCTACAATAATAGTTTCTGGGTCCCAGTATTTATATTGATCCATAGCTACCATCTTTAACTCTGGAAAATCCCACCTACCTTTAATAGCATCTAATAATATTAATGCTGGTTTAACTTCATCTGGATAAAATACACCCCAAGTAGTAATAGCTGAATAGTCAGCAGTTTCTTTTTTACTAAATGCAGTATCATAACTTTGAATAATATGATGTAGTCCTGGCAAAGATTTCTTCCAAGGCTTCCACCATTCTCGTTTAATAATAGCTCCTTCTTCTGCAACTGGATCTTGCATATACTGTGCATTCCAGTTTCTAATTGAAATAGATGCTTTAACTTTTTCTAATTCTTCTAAATTCCAATACTCTGGCCATACAGGTTCTCCATTAGGTAAGATTGCTGGAAAAGAAATTTGTTTCCATTTATCTGCTTTAGGTTCTGTTTGCGATTGTAAAAGTCGTCCAGTTAAATCATCTTGTGCCCAACGTGTCATAACTACCAAGATGGAACCACCTGGTTGTAAACGCTGACGGGGTCCTGATGAATACCATTCATATGATTTATCCATAGCGGAGTCACTTAAAACATCTTGCTCTGTATGCGGATCGTCTATAATTAATAAATCAGCACCTCTACCTGTGATGGAACCACCAACACCCGCAGCATAATATTCTCCCCCGTGGTTCGTTTCCCAACGTCCTTTAGCTTTAGAATCTTCTCGGAGTCTCACATCACCAAAAATTTGTTTATACTGTTGTGAGTCAACTAGATTACGCACCTTACTACCGAATCTAGATGATAACTCTGCGTTATGAGAAACTTGCATTAATTTCATTTTAGGATACTTACCGATGATCCATGCAGGAAAAAATACTGAAGCAAATTCTGATTTAGTATGTCTAGGTGGCATATTAATAATGAGCCTCCCCTTTTTTTCAGAAGCAATCTTAGTAAACTCATTTGCAATAATCTGATGGTGGCCCCATTTTGATTTTTGGGACTCCTTACGAAAAATAAAATCTGGCCACATCTCTTGAACAAAATATAAAAAATTATCTTGACATAATTTTATGTGTTTCAACCAAAGAGCCTCTACTTTGTCTTTTAACCTCTCCGTGGTAAGTAAATCAGTTTCCATATAATCTGTAGAATATACCACCCTTATGTATGTATGCAACTTGCTTAAAGTCCTCGTCCCCAAGCAACATACAATCGTTTTAACGGGGTTGGGGGTGTTTGTTAAGTGTTTATTGGTATTTTGGTAAATGGAACTCTAAACTGTAGTGCGATAGCCCAGCGACATAGCTGGGCTATTGATGCTACCTGCTAAAACAACCTTTAGTTGTAGTCTTGTTTGCGTGGTATGTGTATCGTCTCGCAACCTTGCGATTGAGATACCTAATTACTGTCTTTAGTTTAACCCTAGCAACTCTGCTAGGGTTAAGTGTATCTGACCGATATATCCAAAGATTATTCTTATCGGTCATTACTTACTGATTAGTTCTAGTAGATGTTGGAACTTCTCAATATATCTTTTGCGTAAGAAGTTCACACTCTCACTACCTTGATACTCTAACATAGTCTCTTCGACAATACTTTCCAAAGTCTTGAACATTAATTGATAATCAAGTTCTCTGAAAGTTTTCTTTTGCTGTTCAGTTAGTTGAGTACCATTATTAACTTTAGCTAAGTTAGTCTCAATTATTCTTACAATGTTATTTGCCATTTGTTTCATACTCCTCAATAAATGGTTTAAACTCTAAGTAAGAACTGTCCACCAAATACTTTTCATATACTTGTGGGTTGTCTTGTTTAAATTGAGTAGTATCAAATCGTTTCATAGTTCTTGAAATCTTTTGAATATACCCTTGATGTTTGCTATCGAAAATAAAAAGTACATTTTGCTTTTTACTTTCAAACAAGTTTGCAATTTCCTCTTTAAGCAAATCTAATTTTTTTGTTTGCTCTTTAATTGCATACTTTAGTGTTGCATAGTTAAGACCTAACTTATTTTCTTTTTCTGTTAGGGCTTTTGACTTGACTTGTTTTAGTGCTGTCATTTTACTCCTATTGTTTTTGTTTAAGTTATTTACATAACTAAACTAAATTTTTTATTATTGCAAACATAAAAATAAAATAATTAATAATTATTATTTATTGGTTATTTGATTATTACTCTTTTAAGTTGTAAAAAAAGTTTGATTTAAAAGCACAAGGAACAACGAATCACCGACCTGACGACCTGTGGTGAGTTGGAATTTAAGGGTATGCCCTCGCCCAGATAATACCGAGCGAGAGCGAGAGATTGATTAGCTTATTCTAAAGCCGTTTGAGTTCCTGCAAAATTGGATAAACTCTTTTACATTATTAATATTAAATGGATAGCTTGCTCTGCTGTCTCGCAGTTCATAGGTCTTGTCCCACTCTTCCTTAAACTCTTTTGGATATTCATTTGGAACGAGTTCTTTACCTGTCGCAACTTTAACCTTGTTCTGTATTTCCTCGAAAAGTTTTTCAACTCTTTCATTGGTTGCTGTTGCAACTTCTATTTCTTTCTGTACTTGCTCTGCATACTTTTGAGCGTGTCCAGTTGAGATTAGATGTTCAAGTTGGTTGGCTATCTGCTCTGCCTCTTCTTTGCTAACTTGATGACCGTCATTATATTGCCACTTCTCAAAGTCTTTCTCATCTACAACTTTGGTATGTTCGCAAACATAGTCAGCAAGTCGTCTCCACCACCAAACATTATTTCTAAAGTATTCTCCTTTAGAGTTTTCTTTATTGTTTCCGTATAAGTCAAAGCCCATACTTTCTCCTTTGTTAGTTGTTTAACTAAACAATTAAATAAAGTCGTTTCTTATGTCAAACGAAATTTATTATAAAAAAGTCTTTCTATAAGGCACAAGGATTTCCAAGTTGAAGTCCCAATGACCTGCCACCCGTCAAAGTTTTCTAGTTATAGTTGTACCTAACAAGCCGACATGTATCCGAGAAACACGAACATCATTATGCTTGACACCAGCTTCTTCCGTGCCTGACGGGAGGCTGGGAACTAAGTTCATCTGTAGACCAGGCGCAGCCGAGCCGAGACCGAGCCCGAGCATCTAGAAGATTGATATAATCCACAAAGAAAACAGTGCCAGGAGCAGCCCAATAAGCCGTGGATTTACAAACCAAAGTATTAACACGATTGGTAAGAGATGCATTACGCTGCCTCCTTTATCCTGTCACCGAACAAGTGAATAACCACATCGTCCAACGTGTCCCACGAAACACCGATTGTTGCATCGTGAGTCTCAAGCATCGTCTCGAGAACCTGCTGGCATTCCTTCTTTGAAAGCTTCAGGCCTCGTTTCTTTGCAACGCGAGCAGCGTCTTCTACGCCCCAACAAATTGCAATGGTATTCTTATCAACATCCACCCACATTACGCAACCTTCTCTTTCTTCGATGGCGCCACTTCAATCACCTCGGCTGCCTCTAGTTCACGTGAGTCGTAGAGAATCTCAGCCTTGATAGAGTAGCCAGCTTCCTCCAGCAGGATCTGCTTAGCTTCGATTTCATTAGTTGCGAACACCTTGTAACACGCGGTCGCTGGAACGTTGACCACGAACAGTTTACGTTTAGACATTATCTTCCTCCTTTTCAAATTTAACAATGATATGAAAACCATCTTCGTGTTCCGCTGTCACCTCATAGTCTACACCTGATTCGTCTAACTTTTTAATTACATCTTCTTTAGACATTTTTATTCTCCTTTGTTAACGATTCACGAACTTTATTATGGATTGCTTTTTTTATTTTCTTTTCCTGTTTCTTATCATCAGACAGAGTCATCACCATCACGTGTTTATCCATCCACTTTTGTAGGTCATCTTTCATTTGTTTAGTCATTTGTTTCTCCGTTGTTAATTGTTTAGTTGGC
>Ga0209358_10000257_pt1 | contig 48070 bp, 89 predicted proteins | sample LauGreFa1BDMLBSN_2_FD_187574 | JGI IMG/M metagenome (GOLD analysis project Ga0209358, IMG submission 187574) | Freshwater lake microbial communities from Lake Michigan, USA - Fa13.BD.MLB.SN (SPAdes) (version 2) | ecosystem: Environmental > Aquatic > Freshwater > Lake | place: Lake Michigan, USA... | reverse complement strand
ACAGATTGGTAGCTCAGGATACTATGCAAAGATTGGTAGCTCAGGAGACTCTGCAAAGATTGGTAGCTCAGGAGACTATGCACAGATTGGTAGCTCAGGATACTATGCAAAGATTGGTAGCTCAGGAGACTCTGCAAAGATTGGTAGCTCAGGAGACTATGCACAGATTGGTAGCTCAGGATACTATGCAAAGATTGGTAGCTCAGGATACTATGCAAAGATTGGTAGCTCAGGAGACTCTGCAAAGATTGGTAGCTCAGGAGACTATGCACAGATTGGTAGCTCAGGATACTATGCAAAGATTGGTAGCTCAGGACACTCTGCAAACATTGGTAGCTCAGGAGACTCTGCACAGATTGATGTTAGCGGGAAGAGAAGCATTGCGGCTGCTGTCGGATATAATTCTGCAGGCAAATCTAATGAAGGTGGATGCTTGGCATTAGCTTGGCAAGATAAAAAGAATAATCGACCAAGACTTAGCGTTGGTTATGTTGGAGAAAATATAAAAGCAAATACTTGGTATAAGCTAGATTCGGAAGGCAACTTTGTTGAGGTAAAAAATGATCTATAAATTCAAATTTACACAAAAGCGCTTTACCATCAACAAAAAGCGAAACAAAGGAGTAAAATGTTTAATTCAGCCGGACAAGTAATGCAGGGAATAGGGAAGGCTCGACAAGTTATCAAATCAATGACTGGTAAGGAATACAGCTTTGAATATGACCAAAGAGCATGGTGGGAAATATTATTGCGCCGACCAAAGAGAATGAAAAAAGTAGTTTACGAAGTGGAGCTTAAATTTCATGACTAAGCAACCTTGGAATAAAAACAAAAGCATAGGCCAGAAAATCAAATCCCGCCGCGAGCAGCTAGACTTAACCCAATCAGATCTAGCAAGAAGGCTAAAAATCCAACAACAGCGCGTTAGAGAACTAGAAGATACTAGCAAAAGACCATCGGCAGAAATGCTTTTAAGAATCTCTGATGCTCTTGATACTCCTATGCTTTATTTCTTGACTGACTGTGAGCTTAATAATGCTGACGAGGAAGTATTGCTTGTGAAGTTTAGAAAGCTTACGCCGGACAGAAAGAAATTGGCAATTGAGATTATTAAATTAATGGCAGAACATGACCCGCAAAATAGCTAACAGACATCCGATTAAACTAGGCGATAAACTTTATGCTGTAGATAGCATGGAGGATTTTCCTTATTATAAAATTGACAAGGAAGAGAGTATTATCACTGGCTTACGACTTAACTCTGAAGATGGGCATATTGAAATCGAGGTTAATGGAGCGGATATTGGTCTTGCTGACTATATGTTAAATGAGCCTCCTGCCAACGGTCTTGGAATTCATTATACGACAGAGCAATTGAGAAATGAGGCACTAAAGGCGTTTTACAAAGAATTGGTTAAGGATCTAAAAAAGCAGATTACAAAATTCGAGTGCCTTATTAAAAAGTTGCATGACTAGAAAAATAACTAACCACCACCTAATCCACTTTTTCGGTGACGAGTGCGGTTATTTACAAACGATTCAAACCGAGGGCTTTTAAGCTGTTGAGATAGAATATTTTCTTGATAAGAAATATCGCAAGCAAGGAATCATGACAACTTACTTGCCAGTGTATTTAGCAGAATTGGAGCGCAGAGGATTTAAGAATATCTTAGCTCACGTTAAACAAAGAAATTACCCTAGCAAAAAGCTTCTAAAAAGAAACGGCTTTGTGAAGTTTAATAAAGTAAGAGATATTGAAATTTTTATCTGCATTTTAGGGAAAAGTATAACTAAACAACAATTAGAGGCTGTAAGGTAGAATAACTGTCAAGACATTTATTTACTTACGCAATAAAAATATTTCTTTACAGTAAGAAAAGGGGGAAATAAGTTGTGGGTAACAAATTTAATTTATTACTACTTTTATTAACTAAAACTAAATAACAAAATGAATATTAACGATTTAACTTTAGGGCAAGCAAAAGAGTTAGCTGCCTTATTAAATGGAGCATCGCTTCCACAAGCTTGCTTAAACTCCCACCCCATGATTGGAAGGCATTGCCTTATCAGAACTTATTCTTCTGGGGTTCACTTTGGAATCGTGAAGCAAGTCGATAATAAAGCTAATGCACAAGGAAGTGATATTTTATTAGAGAAGGCTAGAAGAATTTGGAAATGGGAAGGGGCTTTTACTCTTTCTGAGGTTTCGCAAAATGGCGTAGATAAATCTAGTCGCATTGCTTTAGAAGTTCCTGAAATCTTTTTGACTGGCGTAATCGAGATTATTCCAACAACTGAGGAAGCGCGCAAAACATTCGGTAAATGCAATGAAAAATAAATTATTGGATTATCAGATTAGAGGCTCTGGCTATGGCGATGGCTCTGGCTATGGCGATGGCTATGGCGATGGCTATGGCTCTGGCTCTGGCTATGGCTCTGGCTCTGGCTATGGCGATGGCTCTGGCTATGGCTATGGCGATGGCTCTGGCTATGGCGATGGCGATGGCGATGGCTATGGCTCTGGCTCTGGCTATGGCTCTGGCTCTGGCTATGGCGATGGCTCTGGCTATGGCGATGGCGATGGCTATGGCTATGGCTCTGGCAGCTAACGCCGCTTTAATTATAATTACTCTCTTATGTATTTAACACTAACTTTTGAAGATAAAAAAACTCTCGATATTCAAACGGATGAATTCGATTCTTTCGATCAAGCTTTAGAGCAATTGAAAGAAAGATATGTTAATCATTGTTTTGATTGCGAGGAAGAAAAGGAGGTGGAAAGCATAGAGTTAAATGATTATGAGAATCTTAAGCAAATTGACTTTTCTGAGTTTAGATCTGATTGGAGTGATGTGCTTCATTTAGCTTTCAGAAATTGTGCTTACGATAGAAGGGAGCAAAGGGTTATAAGAAGTGATTATCGCGCTGGGCTATTATAGAATACTGGATAATCACAGGGCTTTTCTCGGTGATTAAGCTAGTTAATCCTCGAAAGAGGCAGTTAGTTTTCTGTAAAAAAGCAATTAATAACCAACTAACTTTAAAAAAATGACAAAATCAATAACACAAGACGCAATATCAGCAATCAACGCCGCTGAATTAGCTGCCGCAAAAAACAAAGCTGCCGCCGCTGATTTTAGAACAAAATCAGTTGTTCCGGCCGTCAAAGAAGCTCTTAAAAACGGCGTTGATGGTTTTATTGATTTGGTTATCGCAAAAAAAGTTTCTGCAATAAAACCTTGGAGCGCTAAAGCGGGAGTCAACAAAACTCTTGCTGTAGCAGGAATCAATAAAGTTCTTGCGGCGAATTCAAGCGTTGAAAATCTTGTTGAGCAAATTGCGCTTGGCAAAACTGGCAATCAAATCGCAATCAATTATCAAGCGTAGTCCGGCACGGATAAAGAAGAGTGCAAAAAAAATGCAGTTCAATTCTGCTGGGTGACTGACTTTTGGTAAAGACGGGGGGCGGTTCGAGTCCGTAAAAGGTCGCGGGGCGACAAAGAGTCCAGTTAGCCTTCTGTAAAAAGGCAAAATGCAATGGAGGTGCAAGCCCTCTCACCCGCTCTTCTCGGAAGAGAGTAAGATCAACGCCCTAATTCTTTGATCAATGCGGGTGTCGTCCAAAAAGCATAGGTGCAAATATTAGGACTGCATTATTTTCATGAAATGCGAGAGGCTAAAGCTCTCAAATTTCAAGCACTGCGCCGAAGAAGTTTGGCCTTAGTTTATACTATGAGCCGGTGAAAATCCGGCCAGCGCTTTAAAAAATCTAAAAAGTGGCATCAATCGCAAGATTGGTGCTTTTATGGCTGTATTGGGTAAGGCCGATCTCATGAGTCGGATTGGGTAATTTCCCCTGGGTGGTTCGATTCCATCAACAGCCACCAATATCGTAAATATTTCTATGGCGGCCTCAGAACGGCGGAAAAAAGCGAGGGGTGTAAGCATCGCTCCGCGTTAATCGGACTAGTCTTACTCGTGTCTGTTGAGGTCGCTTTATGAATATTTACTAACACTAACAACGAGGAAAAAATGATATTTGAGGCAATTATAAACAACAATCTAGCCAAAGTTAAAGACTTGGTTGAGTCTGGCGCAGTTAATCCATTGGATTTTCAATCAGCCGTATTTGAAGGAAAGGATGGACAGATTTGCAGAAGATCAGAGCCAAAAACCGTTTTGGATGTAGCTAAGTCTTTAAAGAGAGATGAGATTGTAGAATATCTTGGCTCTAAATTGGCTCAGGAATAAATGAACGAACAAGATTCGCAAGACGCACTTCTTTGGATGCTATCTGAGGAAGAATATTTAACTAAAAATGAGGAAAAAAATGACAGAAATTAACTTAAAAATTAGTCCGGACTTTGCTAAGGCTTTAATCAAAGCTCAATCGGAAATGACAAGTCCAAAGAAAGATAGTAAAAACCCTTTCTTTAAGTCGTCCTACGCGGATTTGGGAGCGGTGAGAGATGCTTCTATGTCAGCGCTTAATAGTAATGGAATCGGTGTTTTGCAACCAACATCAAGCACTCATGTTAAAACTGTTCTGGTGCACGAAAGCGGAGAGATTCTTGATGTTGGTTGCGACACTCAAATTCTTTTCTCTAAAGCGAATGACGCGCAAGCTCAAGGCTCAGGGATTACTTATGCTAGGCGCTACGGCTTACAATCTTTGTTAACCTTGGCAGCAGAAGACGACGATGGCAATAGTGCTTCGGCAAAGACTAAAGAAGATTCTAAAAAAGAAGTTAAAAACAATTCCGGCTTTAGCGCAAATGGCGATTTAGCTAAGGGCGAAGATATGAATGAGACTTTACAAAAAAAGAACGAGCAGGATTTTGCAGGTTTAAAAGCTATTATCGAGAATTGCGGTAGCTTGGAAGAGCTAACAAAAGTTCGTAACGATAAACAAAATATAAAAATCGTTAATTCTTTGAAAAAATACAGGCCAGATTTATTCGATAAATTGATGGCGGCCAAAGATTTTATGGAAGCGGAATTTGCAAAAGAAATTGCTTCTGAGTAATGAAGCTAATCTTTACCGGACAAGAAGCCGATAAGAAAAACTTTTGCAATCAAGTTTACTTCGAGGCCGTGGCTTTCTGTGGGAAAGGTGAGTTTGAGGTTGAATTTAAGAAATTAGCTAAAGGCCGCACATTATATCGAAATGCGGGTTTTTGGCGTATCTGCACAATATTAGCTCCTTACGTTCAAGAGCAATACGGCGAGATTTGTGATAAAGATTTTGTTAGCGACATGGCAAAACTATCTGCTGGCTACTCTCACAAAGTAGGCAAGCAAGTAGTGCCAAAGAGCTTAACGAAAGCCACCAAAGACGATATGAATATTTTGATCGAAAAGCTCTATAGTATTTGTGAGCATTTTGGTCTTGAAGATTACGAATTAACGTCCGAGGAAACTAGGGCGATGATTACACATTATGAAAATGCTAACAGATAACGAGCAAGCTTTATACAACTTCTTCTTCCAAAAATCTCGCGAGGATGATGGATTTATAGAGGAGTCGTATAGAGAGATTGCAATTGTGTTAGGATGCTCTTCTAGCGCAGTTTCAAGCGGTATAAGATCACTAAAAAACAAAGGGCTTATTTCCGTTAAAGTCCAGCAGGGCGTAGCGGGAATAGAAGTGGAAATTTTAAAGGAATTAAAAATTCCTAATAAAGAAACTGAGATAGCCTTAAAAGACTCAAGGAGCGGGAGAAATCTCACTAAATATAAAAACTTAAAGGATCTTATTAAGGATTGCTTAAAGTAACAATTTCAAAGGAGTTAAAGAATGATTAACAAAATCCTATCAATACTAGGTTTGAAACAACCAAAAAATCAAGCTATGCTGCTCAAAATCAAAGAGGATCAGATTATTGAGCTACAGTCTATCATAGATAGGCAAGATAACAAGATTGAGAGGCTAAAAACTACAAATAAGAAATTTGCCAAACTTAATAACAAAAAGGAGAAATAAAATGAGTGTAAACAAAGCGATTATTCTTGGTTTCGTAGGAAATGAGCCGGAAATCAAAAAGACAAAGGACGGCGATAATATTGCTAAATTTTCAGTAGCAACTTCAGAGAGCTGGAAAGATAAAAATTCTGGCGAGAAAAAAGAAAAAACTGAATGGCACTCAGTAACGGCTTTTGGAAATCTTGCCAATGTTGTTGCAAACTACGTGAAGAAAGGAAGTAAGGTTTATGTTGAAGGATCAATTAAGACCGATAAATACACCGACAAAGACGGAATTGAAAGATATGCCACAAAGATTGTTTTGCAGGGTTTTAACTCAACATTGCAATTACTTGATTCAAAAGATAAAGAAAGCAAGCCTATGGACGAACACAATCAGTCCAAAGGCAACGGCTATCAGAAAGATACTATCGGGTTAGTGCCTCAGAAGGTTGGCTATGAAGAAGAGGTGGATAATTCTGAAGTTCCGTTCTAGCCTTACAGCCTCTAGGCTTTGCGGCTTAGAGGCCAACAACAATAAACAGCTAATATGAAAAAAGAAGAGCTGCAAAAAGTCGTGGCAGAACAAAGTGATATTATCCGAAATCTTGAAGCTGCTCTTATGGCAATATGCAACGACTGTGAATTTATTGAGCGGAATAAGAACCTTCAAGACGTAGAAACCCTCTTAAAGTCAAACTCCTCAACAATAGAATTTTGTAAGAGAAAAATTAACGGCAAACAATAACTAAACATGACAAAATCACTAGAAGACCGCATCGCTTATGAAGAAATCGTTTATGAAGACGCATTGCTCCACGAATGCGAGAAGTATGTTGACGAGTGCGCTATGAGGGCTATGCAGGGCATGAGTGGCGATAGCAATAACGGTTTAGCGTTAGGGAAAATCGCTGAATTATCTTACGATATAGCTGAATTAATGCTCGAAGAAAAACTAAAGAGAAAGCGCAACAAACAATAAACAACTGACATGAAGATTGCAAAATGCGTTACCACGGAAAAACTAAGATATGGCGATCCGGTTTGTTTAGTTAAAAGAAAATGGTGGCAAATCTGGCTAAAACCCAGAATTAAAAAAGTAACAACTTAAGAGGAAAAATGAAGGTTTACACAATCAGTAATAGTGGAGAGATTTGGAAAAATGCAATTTTCAAAACTAAAAAACTTGCAACGGATTATCTTTTGCGAATTGAGCCAACTTGCAAAAAACAAACTAAGAGAAACAAAATTTGTGGATACGAAGTTTATGACAATGAAAAAGGCAAAACATATTGTATCATTACGCTAAATGTAATAGAGGCAAGCAAATAAATGAAACCAAATAAAAATGACGATTTTGAAGATCGCTTAAAGAGGTGCTTTATTTCTTTTGCCAAAAAGAAAAAAGAAGATTTAAACAAGCAATTCTTTTTCTCTACAAAATTTATTGATAAAGAGTGCGGCACCATTTTTTACAAAGCTATCAATCGGAAAGGTAAATTTGTCTGGATTGACAAATATGGCTTTCCGGCAGGGCGGGATGATTCAAATTTTTATCTAACAATAATCGCAGATCTAAATCAATTCTTTAATGAAAGACTGATTAGCAGCTCTTTCAATATGTTTAGATCCCGTGAAGAGTTCTATAATCAATATAGCTTTGTAAAAGAAGTTAAAAAAAGAAATTAAAAATATGGCAAAATTTGAAGAAGAAAAAATCCAAGAAGCAATCGTAAAACGATTCAACGAGCTAGTTTATTACAAGCAAGTTTGCAAATACTCAGTTCTTTATTCTAACAGAAATGAGAACAATGTTGGTGGATTAAAAGGCATCGCTAGTGGAGCAAGATTTAAAAGAATGGGTCGCCTCGCTGGCGTTCCAGACTTGACTTTAATTTACAAAGATCCGCTAAGTGCAACTGGTGCAAATATTGCATACATTGAAGTTAAAACGCCATCTGCACACAAAACAAGCAAAGGCATAGAAACCAAATCAAAAGGCATGAATGAGGCTCAAATTGAGTTTTACAATAAATATATTGAACCGTTATCAATAAAATTTGCTGTCTGTTCAAGTGTTACAGATTTTGAAAACTTTATCTGGTTTTTAAAAAAATAATATTGACTAATTTAATTACACAAGAATAATGAAAGGAAGACCAAAGAAAAAGATTGATGAGTTAGTTAGACGAGTCAATATCAGCCTTGATCCAAAAGTGCATAAAAGCGCAAAGATTATGGCAAAGAAAAAAGGCAAAAGCTTGTCAAGGATTATTAATGATAAGCTTAAAAGGATGAAATAAAACTGAGGTAAAAATGAAAAACTCCCCACTTTGCGCGGCATTCAATACTTTAGTCTTAGTGCTAATATACAAGATCTTGACCATATTTTTTGGCGGGAATGTTAATGACTTAGTTACGATAGCGGCTCTTTATTACGGAGTTCTTAACAATACGGAGTTAAGAAAATGAAACTCCTTTCCCTCTTTTTTCTCCTAACATCTTGCATCAACAGCAATGTCCTAGGTAATAAAACAACCTACGACTGCATTTGGCATAAGTGGGATGATGGGAAGGTTAAGTGTTCTAATTATAAATTAATTTCGGTGAAATGAACGAAGATTTATTTAAAAAAATGTATTTGCAAGAGCCGCAATTTCTTAAAATAGGCGATGCAATTAAGTTAAGAAACGCACACAATTTTTCTATTAAAGCACCTGATACCAATATTTATGAGGTGATGGAGTTTTTAGATAAAGGCGATCTTAAAATAAAAGAAGTCTATAGCGGAAAGGTAAGAATTATTAACAGCGGACGAATTAGTGAGGTGGTGAAATGAAAACAACATCTTTTAAAATATCGAAGAAATTAGCAAAAATCGGATTTAAAGCTAACACAAATTGGTGTTACTGCTGGTCTGGTGAAGATTATCAATTAATGGCCTTTAATTCTGAGAGTATTGAATGGGACGGAAGAGACATCCCAGTTTATGATCTTGAGACGATTTTAGAGGCTTTGCCAAAACAACACGACTTCTTTAGCCGAGGGGTTGGAAAATATGCGTTGCGGATTTGGTATCATGAAGGCAAAGCTTTTATCGGTTATCAAAACTTCGAGGGCTTTGATAAATTGCTAACTCTTGAGCAAGGAGAAGAAGAGTCGATGGCTGACTTGGCTGCGCGCTTACTCATAACTTTACACGAAAAAGGCTTAATCTCATTCAAGGAGGGCGTTTAGATGAGCAAGAAATATCGAAATAAAGAAACGGGTGAGGAAGTGGAAGGTGAGCTAAAACGCTTTTCTCGGAAGTGTGAATTTTCTTATAAAAAAGACCACGCTACTCACACTTATTACTACTTCGGAATTAGACATTTTAAACAAAATTGGGAGGAGATTAAAACCAATGACTAGTAAACCAAAATTTAAAGTTGGAGATAAGGTTATCAATTTCTTTGATATTAGCGAAACTGAATGGGTTATAGAAAAACTCACCATTATCAAAGTTATTTTCAACCAAAAAGAAGGCTTTAAATATGAAGTAAAATCTTTTGGTCGATGGTTAGAAAATGAGCTGTTAACTAAAGAAGAGGCTAAACAAAAAATGCAGGAGTTTTTAAATGACGAGTAAAGACTTATCAAAAATGCAGGAGTTTGTAGCGGAACGTTGCGGTCGCGAAAGTAAATATGGCGTGACGCTAGAAAATATTCTCGTTGCTCTTCACGGTCTAATTGATTGGAATATTTATCTTGCAGCAGACGGAAGTGATCTTTGCATTGAGTGTAGAGGTAATCGTGGACGCGTTACTATTGCTTGGAAACTTCTTCATGAAAATAATGTAGCGCGGCATTTTGTTGGGCAGACTGACGAAACCAAAAGGTGGGTCGCTAAATTGCTAGGATGGAGGGAAGATGAGTAACTTGATTTGGCCTCTTATTTATATGATCCCAGCTCTATCAGGATTAATTTTTAGCTTGTGCTATCAGTATAATAATAAGCAAATTTTTTCAAAACTGTGTTTTTGCAATTTTTTACTTTTCCCAGCGCTAGGAATAATTCACGCAATCTTTTTAATTATAAAAAATGTCTAACAGAGAAAAACAAATAGCAGAGCTGCGAGACTGGGCTAGAAGGCCAGATGATAACACAAATACATATAGAACGCCAGAAATGGCAGCTTTGATAAATGGCAAGGGTATGATGGCAAAACAAGCCCTCTCAATCGTAGACAGCCAAGCCAAGGAAATAGAGGATCTGAAAGCAAAGCTAGAAATAGCGACCGACTTTATTGAAGGATTTGATATAGAGCCATATCCTGAAACTGTTTTTAGGCCACTAGAAAACGATCAATTTAATAAAGTTGTTAAATTCTGCGAAGAATCCGGCTTTGTAATTGATCGACTTTCTGCTCACATTTTGAGGCATCCTTATTCTGCATGGAGAATAGATGCGTTAAAAATTCTTAACCAAATCAACTCATCCAATGACAACTAATTCAAAAACGTATTATTTAGCAGGCGAGACAGACGACAAACTTATTTACCAAGAGGGCTTTTGGAAATATAAATCTCACCAAAAAAGATATGAAGAAGATCCTGAAAATTTTATGTGGGATTTGAATGAAGATACTAAGCAAATTCGATTAATTCCAACTTTTAAGCCAGTATGACAACTAAAGCCACCCTCAAGGAGAGGATAAAAGAAATTTCGGATAAGAAGCAGCAGCAACCAAAAAATCTTTTTGGAGAGTATAGCTATGCAAAAAATTGTGAAATTATAGTAGCGGAGAAAGCAATGGAAATTATCAAAGAGCTTCAAGAGATAATAGAGATGCAGCGCAAAGCTTTAGAAATAATAGGAAGCAATGAATATTTTTACAATTTATCTAAGCGATCACTATCCGAAGAAGACGTTAGCGAGGAATCAATTGTTAAAGCAATGAGTCAATATGCTAAAGAAGTCCTTAACAAAATTGGAGAATAATTATGTCAGAAAATAAAATGCCGGAAGTGGGGAAGAGATACGAAACCATTGGAGGGGAATGTGTTTTAAAAGAAATAAGAATAAGTTCGGACGGTTATAGATTTATTTGGCAGAGAGATAATGGATCGTTCCACACTTTGCATAGCGGCGATGCCTTTCCAGAAAGCGTTGAAGAAATCCCCGAATCCAAAGAAGAAGCTTTTAATTGTCGTCAATGCGATGCTCCTCTGAATCAAGGAATTTGGATGGAGAGAAATGGATATTGTGGAACTATATGCGAATTTAATCACAACAATAAAGTAAACTCCGTTGCCATTGATAAGGGAGGGGTCAACGGAAAAATCGATGAAGCTTATAAATTAGGAATGGAGATAATTCATCGAGAATCAGAGTTAAATTGCAAAAAAGCTTTACTGAGAATTTTAGAGCGTGACTTGCAAAAACAAGAAGTAAGGGAAAAATTAGGGGCTGGATTAGGGGATGAGAAGGGGATGAACTGCCACGAAGCCGCCAGCGACAAGGTAAAAGAGGCGATGGAGGAGTTGAGAAACCATCTTCATTTATTTGGTCACATTGAAAATTATTACGGAACTGATCGCTTAGAGAGATTGTTGGAAAAATCTAAGAATTTGGTTTATGCTCTTGATGAAGAAAATGACAAAGAAGAAATCTATAAGTGCGATTTTAAAGACTGCAAAGGTCATGTTCCTAACGCTGAGACAATCGAAGCAATGCAAGATTCCAGAGAAGGTAAAGATTTAACGAAATATGAAATGAAAAAATATACAGCCGCAGAAATTGTATCTAAAGAGCCGGTTCAAAGACTCACTCTTGTGCCTCAAGAACAATTATCACTTTTAGTATTTAAGGCAAACGGAGATATTTTTTTTAAAGAACGACAAATCGGAACTGATAAAGAAATTCTTGAGGCCTTGAGAGAGGTTTTGGGATTAACCAACGGCAAGCTCACATAAGTCATCTTATGTAAAGCTGTTATAATTTTACTTACTTCTCGGCCAACTCTTCCAAATAAAATACCCAACACCACCCAGAATAATCAAAATCCCAAAATTACTAACCACCGGCGCAAGGAAAGCAATTGCCGCCCAAAACTTTTCCCAGAAGCCAAAGCCGATTAAAATTGCAAATAATAGCCAGACAGGAAGGCCGATTGAGGTAACCTTACCCAATGCCAACCTAACCCAATTCTCGCTTGCCTTTGGAGCTTCTGCAAGCGTTTCTTCGATTGTCGGGTTTATCTTTCCCTCCTTGCTGATAAAAAAGCTTAAGAGTGATGGAATCCGAATTGAGTTGATGAAGCTTTTAACCTTATCTTGAATTTGTTGAAATGTCATAAATTTAAAAAGTTCCTAGCGCGGCTAGTGATGAAAGCAAATAAAGGCCACCGCCCATAACTATTCCGCCAGTTAAAAACTCCCCTAGATGTGTATTTGAATTGCGTAAAAAAGAAGGGAGTTTCTTGTTGTCTATTTCATACCAGATTTCATAGCAGAATCCCATAAGAAAACCTAGCGCGATTAGGAGAGGATAGAACACGCTGAAGCCAACCGAAAAGAAAAGTATCAAAGCTGAAACAATAGACATTCCAGCGCCTCTAAAACACATTCCTAGATAGTTGTAATCCTTACACCAATCTAAACTTCTTGGTTGTCCAGTGGGAGAATCAACAACATTGATTTGTCCTTTTATCACTTTCCTTTGCTCTTCGGTAGCATTTGCAGGAATCCACTTTTTACCAAAGAATGCAAGCAAAAGAAGCTCAACCCAAAAGGCATCAAAATTATGCGCCCAGCCATCTCTCGCGTTAATAAACATCCAAGAACCCCAACCAGCCACAAAGAAGAAGTAAAATATAATCAGATAAGCAATCGGCCAAACATACCAAGAAACATTATGAGGCAAAAGCAAAGCCATTGTTGGAACAAAGCAAACTACTATTCTTCTGACTTGGTGAGGGGTTTTTGTTTCAATATTCCATCCGCCTCTCCAGCGATTGCCGAAAGCTCCAGCGAGGGTTAGGGTTGTGAGAATAGCTAAATAGAGCATTTGTTGGCTGATTTTATGATTAACTTGAAACGCTTAGGAGCTATTTTTTCAAAGTCTTTTACAGCTCTTGCGGAATCTCGCAAATAAAGAGGGTAAACAATGCCGTCAGTGTGCTTGACCATTCTGTTTATGTGATAACCAAGGGCTGTGCAGCCTAAAAGTTCTGATATAGCATTTGCCGCATGAATCCTAATAGCATCGCGCCCAGAAACATTCATAATCTCGAAAGTCTTGCGCTTTAGCCTTGGGCTATATGTAAACTCAACTATGTATTCACCCTCTGGAATGCAGCACGATTCATTGATTTTGAGAGTGCCTTTATTATCGCGCTGGTTTTGTAGTCCGTTATATTCCTTTGGTCTCTCCAAAGTCCGGCAAAAATATTTTCCATCAGGGGAAAAAAGCTTGCCATGAGTTCCGGCATCACCTTCATATTCACGCTCAATTGTGCAAGTCCATAAATCTTTACTCATTTAAACTGCTCTCCATTGACTAAAACATTTCTTCCGAATTTATCCAAGGTTTCCTTATAAGAACGATTCTGGCTAATTTTCTCAATATTATCTTTATCTTTTGGAGTCAAGAAAATGTGAGTATATTTTGCCGAGCATAAATCTTTATTTACAATCGGGGCAATATCTTTTGAACAGCTCACCCCAAACAGCATCAATAGGCATAGCATTGACTTTTTGGCGAGATTGAGTTGATTCGGCGATTGTTTTAATTCCTTCATTTTGGCTTACAATTACTGTTTTTTGGCATTCAACTTCTTTGCCTTTTGCGCCGTAGTCTTTGCCAATAAAAAAAGTTCCCGCAATCAAGGCTAAAGCGATTATAATTACCGCAAAGTATTTAATCATCTTTAATAAAAAATTTCAACTCTTCCCTCGATATTTCATTATCATTAATGGCGCTTTTTAGTTGTTTTAATTCGCCTTCTATAGAGTGTTTTTCACCTTTGTAGAGATTAATATCTTTGCGTAATTCGTCAATTTTTGAATCAAATTCTTTTTTTAAATCTTCAAAAATTGGGTTGAGCCATTCCTTTGCTTTTTTTTCAATTTCTACAGAAAGCGCTTTAAAAAAAATCAAGGCACACCAAGCAAAGGGTTTTGCTAAAAATCCCGTTATATGTTTGCAAAATTTAATAAACAAAACAACTAGACCTCCGTAAATAAAAAGCATTCCATCGTCAATGCTTGCCGATATTTTTTCAAGCATTACCTTACCTCGCTTATAATTTCTTTAGCAACGCTAAAAATATCTCCAAAACACTTTCCGCTTTTAGCTTGCGAATAAAGCGACAAGCCAAAAGACAAAGAAAGAATGATCACTGCCGCAGCAATGCTGATTTGGATGATTTTGCTTTTTAGAAGAAAGTCTAAAATTAATTTAAGTGCGTTAAGCATTGTTATAATTGTTGCGTGCAGTTAAGCGTTAAAGTATGACCAGCAACTAGCGCAGTTCCTGCGTAAACAACCGTAATTTCACTTGTTGCTGTAAAAGTATTAGCTGCCGTTGATGCCGTAAAGCTTCCAGCAGTGCTTGGAGCAATATCAGTCAAACCAGTTACATCAACGCCATCAATTTGAATTTTGAAAGTCCCTGCGGTCGTTAATGATTTGGCTTTCTCGCCGATACCCGTTAGAGTTCCAGCAAAACCTGGGTGATAAGACAGAGTATAAGTGCCATCAACTACGACAGGAATAAAAATCGTGCTAAGTGCCATTGTGCTTACGTCGGCAAGAGCTGTTGCAGTTGAAGCATTTCCAGCAAGCTCTCCTGTGTTTATATCAAGAACTGTCTCATAATCGTTATTACGAATTGCACTAAAATTGTCCAAAAAAATACCGTCGTTAGCAAGTAATGAACTTCCAGTAAGGGTTAACTTAGTAATATCACCAATCCTAAGTTCTAGGTTATTAATACTAGCCGAGCCTGTTTTATTACTATCTATATAAACCGCACTGCTACTTGTGCCTACAAGTAATATGCCTGAATTATCAGGATCGGTGCTATTGAAAAAAATAATTTGAGATTGACCATAGCCTGCGCCAGGAATAACGCCAAGAGACGTGGCATTTTCGGCGGTAGTTTGAAATAATAAACGATTTGCTAAAGTTGCATTGCTGAAATCACCAAGGATTCTTTGAGCTGAACCGCCGAAAGTTAAATCTTCTGTAGGAATTGATAAGCCAGAAGTCCAATCGGCCACGACAGTTGTGCCGTCAGAAGCAACCAGAGTGCGCTCATCCCAATTAATAGATGCAATTTCCCCACTACCATTTAAAAGGTATTGAGAAGCGCTAACTGCAATAACACCTCCCGGAATAATAATACCACGCCAATTTTCGAGCCAAGAATAGCCGGTATCTCCATAGATATTTCCATCGGTTTTGAAGTGCGCAATGGTAACGCTATCGATCTGAATATTAATATCCGTTGCGGCCGGCCCATTAATATATGCAGCACTTCCAGTAGTATCTTGATTTAGAGTAGGAAATGTGCAGTCATTCAAATTTGCATTGATATTAGCCTGCGCGTTATCCGCGTTGTTTCTAAATTCAACAACCCCGGAATTATTTTTTATCTTCGGGCCAGTTTTACCTAAACCAAATATGCTGGAGGTAGTGCCTAATAAATCTTGCCAAACTGACATAATTGTTTTTATTTAATTTTTTAATATTCACCTCTATCTGAGTTTTTAAACCCAGATAGAGGTGGTAATTTTAAAGATACTAAGCTGGAGTAGCGTATTTAACGATAATTCTAGCTGCACCAGCAGACGCGCCGCCTGCTGAGTAAGTAGCAATTAAAGCTTCAACGCCTTGAGCTGTTAAGCCTGGAGAAACTTTAAAAGTAGTGGTGCCAGCGGCAGTTAGATCAACCTGAGTAGCGCCCATGTATTTGCTTGTTGTGCCAGTAACGCCGATGCTTAGCGATGGAGTGCCATTAAAAGGAGTATCAACAATTACAGCAACTTCGTCAACAATATCAGCAGCACCAGTTGAAAACATTGCAACAGGAGAAGCGCTGCCAAAAGCTAAAGAAGTAGTATCAAGCTTTAAGCAAAGAGCTGTATTAGCAGCAGAAATGAAGCTTAAAACTCCGTTTCCGTCAGTTGCCATTACTTGACCAGCAGTGCCGTCATCTACTGGAAGAGTTAGCTCAACATTTGCGGTCATGCCAGAAGAGGGGCGGGTAAGTTTATAATTCCAACTAGCGCCTGATTCTGTCGCGTCAGAATTAAGAACAATGGTATTACCACTGTTGTTAAGTTGGCTAGTTGTCAATTCTGCATCTGCGTTATCTGCGGGGTTTCTAACAGCAAGATTGCCTGAATTGTTTTTTATTTTGACACCAGCTTTTTCAATTTGAATTGAAGAATTACTGGTTCCGATTAAGTCTATAAATTGTCCTGACATAGTTTTTATTTTTTTAAGTTATTAAGATTTGTAAGTTATTACCAATAAACCCGATCCTTGAGTTGCGCCAGTTCCCGGGTTTATTGTTAATTCTATTTGAGTTATTGACCCGTAAGTATAATTCGGGTTAGACTCGTATGTTGCTGCAACGCTTGGATTTACTTGATTTTGCAATAGAAGGCGATCACTCTGGCCGACATCTCCGACTTCTAAAGAGGCACCAACTCCATCAAACGGAGTTAAGATCAAAATTTTTACTGATTCAATCAACTGACCGACCTGTGCAATTATTACATTTACAGGGCTAGCGTCGCCAAAAGAAAAAGATAAATTAGTTGAGGGTTTGTTAAGGATTTCTCCTAATCCGCTCACGGCGTTCCAATCTGGTTGCGCCTGAGTAACCACTGGATTAGCAGGGTCGGTATTATTGACGATATTGCCAGTAACTGAATCAATACCGCCTCCACCAGAACTTGAAGTTTGCCAAGATCCACTTTGGACATTCCAAACATAAATCTTGCTAGACGCTTGTATAATTGCCCACCATCCTTTATTACCATTCGGGATAGCTGTTGTCAAAGCAGACTCACTTACGAAATATCCTTTATAATTTTGCGGTAATAATGCTTGAGACATAAATTTTAACTTATTGGATTCAGATTAAATAAAAATCCTTTGGATTCTATATCGCCAGTTGATACGCCTGTTGCGATTAATTTTATTGCTATGTTCTGGGATAGGTCTTGAGCGCCTGAGGTATAGGCCGTCTTTGCTAAATTGTTATAAAATGCCTTTACAAAAATATCTTGAGTATCTGGGCTGGTTCTTGTGACTTCTATTTCAAAAATCCAAGCTCCACCATTAGCTGCGATGGCTGTCGTGTCAAATATTGTCTGCGATCCAAATTTTAATACTAATTGTTTATTATTAGTATTTGCTGCATAGATGCCGCTGATCTTATAAGATAGAACATCATTATTAGTATTCAATTGATTTTTCTCAAAAATATAATTGACGAGATCAGTTGCGGTAGAGCCACTGCTTTTGACGACATCTATTGAATTATCTAATATCCCGCCAAGAGCTAACTCATAATTGCACCGGCAATATTCCCAGAATGTGTAAAGGAAAGTATACCAACTTTCATCAGTTATCTCAAGGCTTGGCGATGGGATTGACACTCTAGGCATCTAAACTCCCCCCATTGTTTTTTGATAGAAAGCTCCAACAATTATGCGAGGGATTGGATCTGTAATTTTGAAGTAAAAGATAAAACTACGAGCTTGACCCAAATTCTCCCATTTGATTTGAGTTAAATACTCACCTTGTTTTCCTATATAAGTAGCGCGCGCTATTTTCCGTGTTTTGCCGCCATCGATAGAGTAACTCATCTCTATCAAAGGATCAGATCCTTGATCTGGCTCGGAAACGCCAACGCCATTTTCCATAACCAAGACTAATTGATTAACTGTAAATCTATTAAAGTTAAAAAATAAAGTAGAGGAAACTACTTCGGAAGTCATTGTGCGACCGCTTTCGGTATAAACCAACGGATCTAAATAATACAAAGTTCCTGCAACAATTCCCGGAACAATTATCTTATTATCAAAAGCGATAGCATCAGTTGCCCCCCAATAAGTTTGGGCTGTGCCACCGGCATTTAACGAGCCTCTATTATGCCATGAGTCAGTTGATACGTCATAAGTTATTGTCACCTCATCTTCTTGGGAAGTGAAATTTATAAATTCATGGCCTTCTTCAATATAAGAAAAGGCAATTATATTTTCTGGCTTGGTTAGTTTGCTAATAAAATTATCGATACCAAAAGTTGAGATTTTTTTAGCATTGTAGCTTTGCGTCATGAATATGCTTTTGTTATCAGCTATCCAAAACAATCCAGAGTTGCTAACAGTATAGGCATTCTTGCCGATAAGGCCTTGGGCTATAAATGTTTGATTAACAGGCCTAAAAGGCTGTGCGCTAACCCCAGAATCATACCAAATCTCTATAGATCTCTCGCCCATTAAAAATAACTGTCTTTGATAAGTTGCTACTGCCACGATGTTGTCAGATAGCGCTTCTGCGGTTGCGCGCGCTAAATCTGACCAAGCTGTAGTATCTCTTAAATCAGAAACATAAAATTCTCCTGTTTCAGCCTTAGGGACAATTGTATATCCGTCTAAACTTGCAGCGCCATTAACTATTGGGAATTGTTCGTCTGTAATTTGTCCAAAAGTATTGGAGGATTCAGTATAATAATATCCTATGCCGCTGCTGGTTATTATTGTGACCTGCAAGCCATTCTCCACCATCCTAACTCGCCCCGGAGAAGTTGCTAATGTTCCAATATTTGTTACATTCTTATTTGTATCTATTTTGTAAACTTCATTACCAAAAACGACATACAGATAATTATTCATTACTACGCTGCCGTAGTAGGGGTTGTTATTGCCCTCGATTCTTTTCCATAAAGTAGTGCCGGGAATATTATACAAAGAAGGGGCTTGGAAAGGCGAAGATTGGATAGTGTTCTCAGAATACATATTATAAAGCATCTGAGAAGACGCTATCCTACTTCTTGATGGGTAGCTTGTATTTGTTAAATATAGTGGTTCTAAACCAAGAGCAGCCATTAAGCAAATCCTCCTTGGTTCTGGTCAGAAGCAGGATATGAATAAACTGAGGTAATCTCGTCATCGTAAGACACAACTTCCGCTAAAGCATCTTGCGCTTCTAAAAGAAGAATCTTTGCTTGCTCGCCGTCAGCTACAGGATAAAAACCATATAAGGTTGTGGCTAGATTTAGATATAAAGCTCTCAACCATTCGACAGGAAAGTCAAAGGTATCAAGAGGGTTAGTCATGTCGTAGAATTGTTTCTGATAGGTAAAATTAACTATATACCCTGTGCTACTAGGAACGCCAAATAATCTGATAATGCCGTAATCAAGTTGTTTGTTATAGTAAAGTTTGTTAGTAATCCCAGCCAATCCCTTAATAGATAAAGCATCGTAAGTATCTCTGGAAATTATCTGCAAAGGGATTTGAGTTGTAGGATTCATCTGCACTTGAGCATTGATGATATTCTCAACTTTACCTAACTTAACAGCGTAAACATAAACAGCGTTACCACTTGAAGCATCCCCGGTTAAAGCATCCGCAATTGTTATTGTCGTGCCTGATGGCGCGCCAACTTCTCTAGTCCAGAAAATAGTATTATTGTTTAAAACCACTCCGACAAAATAGCTTGCAGCAAAACCTGTAGCAGCAGTTACGGAAATAGTAGTCGCACCAGTTAGCGCATCAGCGGATAGGGTGGTGGCGATATAAGCATTAGTAGCATTTGCAGTAGTGCCATCTAGCAGATATTCATTAGAGGCGGTATTTGGAAACAAATAGCCTCTTTCTGTTTTCCACAATCTAAAACCCTTTGCTAACCATGATTTTATCATGGTATTTAACAGCATTGAGCCTCGACTAATCTGATAATCGGTTAGTGTAGCCCCTTCGGAAATAACCCCGATACGAGCAAAAGCTAGTTCAATTACTTGGTTTTTGGTTAGTGTGAATGTGTTTGTTCCGCTAGTTGCCATAATTAAAAATTATTATCAATCCATCCGTTATTATACACTGCTGCAGATGTGCTCGTAAAATTGACGCTTGAAGTGTATCTCAAAATTCTGTCAGTTACGAGAATGTATGGTTGCAAGAAATTGCTAGGGGCTGAACTTCCACCTTGAGCTACTATCGTTTGCAAAAAATTGCCTCCATTAGTGCTATAATAATTGATAGAGGATTGAGTTGCCGCTCCACCGTTTGCCTGTATCAAAATGGCTAGAATAGGAGTCGCGTTTACTGGAATTTGTAAAGTGATTGTTTTTTCACCTGTCGTGAAAACAGCATCTGTGCTTTCAGAAATAGAGGTTTGGGGAGAATAGAAAAAATCATAACTGCCATCCCTTCTAAATGACCATTTTCCAGCTCTAATATTGGAGCTACCATTTGTCATTAAGGCGGCGATTTTTCTAAATTTAGTGTAGCCAGAAGGAAGAGTCGGGCTTGTTGAGCTTAGAGAAAATAAAGCATCGGCAGTCAAAGTCGCTGGATTATAAATTGCATAACAATAATAGGGCGTGTTTGCTGCTTTTGTGCCTGTGTCTAACCCTCCTTGGTTAGTTCCAGCAGCCCATGCAGCATCAAGTCTTTTTGTTAATGCGGAGGCGATAGCTTGACCTGAGCCATCTGAAAATTGGAATATACCTGCCGAGAAGTCTATATCGTTATTGGAATCAGAGGCGTTATTGGCGATAGTGATTTGACTAGGAAGATAGGTTAAGCCTCTCCAAGTTGTAGTATTCGCAGGAAAATTTACAGGATGCTCTGGATTTAGAATAACAACATCAACTCCATCATTTATAGCAATGTATCTTTGAACCTGAACATCGCCAGAAGCTAATGCAACCTTTGTTCCTTGTCCAGTATATTTCTTAAGATCTAATGTTCCTAAGTTATTTATATCGATATTTGGGCTGTCGCCGCAAGCTATATGGAAATCAATGAAAAAAGTTTGCTGATTTGAGTAAGAAGTGATATTTACAAGGGCTGGATCTAAGATATAATTTGTTGACGTTCCTGCTGTAGTTCCCCAATAAGCTGTTGGAATTGGAGTTAATCCAGCTATATTATTGACCGAATAATTATCTATAGGATCAACATCCACAATCGGATTTAATAATACAGTAATGATTGTGCTGTCAGGAGTGCCTAAAACCATTCTATATAAAGCTGGATCAGAACCCCAGATACCAACATCTGGTCTTCCAGCAGCATCCAAAATTACAGGATTGGTATTGGCAATAGTTAAAGCTTCATTAGAATAAGTTGTTTTAGGAGTAGTTGTTCCAGTTTGATAGAAATATAATTTATAACCAGAACCCACAATTCCTAGGTTGGTAAATACTTGCTCTAATCCTGTTGTTAATCTCGGCATAATTATTTGTAATAACGGTTTTTAATTTTTGCAGCTTCTTGATTGGGATTAATTCCCTGCATTAAAACTGGTTCTTTAATTTTACGGTCTTCTAATTGCTTACGCAAATCTTCCTGATTAGAAATTTCTTCTGCATTTGCATTTTGCGGGATAAATCCGGACAAAAACTGAAGAATATCTTCTCTGATGTCTGGATTAGCGGCAGCTATTCTTGAAAGTTGATTTAATTGTTTAGGCAGTTCTTTTGGGGTAGATTTAGCTGCTTTTGTTAACCAATTAACCACAGACGGGTTAGCCATAAGATTAGAGGTTAATCTTGCACCACCAACCGCTCCCGCCAAGCTTGTAATTCCTGGAACAGCGCCACCTGCAAATGCAGCCCCCGCTCCAAGCGTTCCCAATCCTATCAATTGAAGTCCTTTATTAACTTTTCCCGCTTGCTCGGTATTCTTAGTGAGCTCTATGACTTTATTTAGTTTATCAAAAGAAACCCGTTGCTCTGGTGTAAAGATAGCTTTATCAGCTCCATTTTTCTTAAGAACTGAGTATTCAGCCATAAACTTTTGTGGGCTAAATACGTTGGCTTCGGCTGATTGCGCGCCTTTTTGAGCTAAACCTAAATCGCGAATTAGAGTGCCTCTTACAAATTCCTTTTGGTCGTTATTGAGAAATTTTAAGATTTGACCAATTCTTGTGCCGCCAAATCTAGCTTGGGAAGTTGCGTATTTATAAACTTCTTCGTAAGTTCCTTTGTCCAATAAAGGCTGAATATTCTTGTCAATAAATCTTGAATTTACTCTATAATATCTATTGGCTTTTTGCCATTCTTTCAGGGCGCTTCTGTCTCCAACTTTTTCTAGATCAGCTTTTTTTAGAGTATTTTCTATATCTTTAGATAAACCTGCGTAGATTTCACCTAGCGCTCTTTTTTCAACTGGTTTTAAATTTCCTGATAAAGAAAGTCCAATTTCGCTTCTTAAAGCTGAAAGCGCGTCATATGAAATAGCTCTATTTAGCTCACCTTCTTTTAAAGGTCCGGCTAGATCTTTCTCAATTTTTTCGATGTATTTAACATATCCAGCAGTATCTTCGTCAGCTACTTCTTTTCTAATCTGCACTTTGCGGGTTTTTATGGCGTTCAGGGTATTATTTATTGATACTGGAGTTTCTGGAGGAACAAGTTCTGATACTTTATTGTAAAGTTTTTCGCTCGTTTTGGAAAATTTATCTTTGATGTTTTCTGCCCCGAATTTTAACTGCTGACCAGCTTCGCTATAAGTTCCACCTTGAGACTTAGAAACATTTTGAATTTGCTCAGAAATATTATTAATTTGTTTTTGTAAAGCCTGAGTTAAAGGTTTACCTCCTCCCGGAAAATCTTTAACAAAATTTTGAAATCCTGCCGCATTAGTAACGTCAGCAAGAGTTGGATCAATTCCTAAGTCTTTAAATGCTTGCACGGCTTCTGGTTTCACACCAAATGCTTTTTGAACTCCTTTTTTAGTCAGAGTGCTGATAGCACTTGTTGCGGCTGGCGCAAGATCTAATGCAGTTCCAACTGCCTTAGAAGCAATAGCCCCTGCCGCAGATCCTTTAGCGCTTTCAACCAATCTGTTTCCTAAGCCAGTTTCTTCTTGTGGCGACAAAAAAGAAGATACACCACCCGCAAGAGCCCCTCCTTTTACCAAGCCCAGTTTATTACCAACAGCTAAATAAGGGGCAGTTTCACCAAGACTAATTCCTACTCTTTGTGATGTTGGAAGTTTTGATTGCTCTTCTTTTAATGCCTTAACTCTATCAGCTAAACGATTGCCGAAAGTTTGTTGGTTCATAGTATTGCCATAGACCATCTTCTCTATACCTCTAGCAGCACCTTCTCCAAGATCAGTTGCGGCTTGAACGCCGCCAATAAGAGCATTGCCTAAGCCTTGAGCAACCCCTTGAGACAACTCTCCGAATCTTCTTCTATTCGCTTCTTGGAAACTTTCGTTTCTAGCGGGTTGTTCTTTAGGTGGAGTTTGTTGATCTAATTTAGATTGATCCTTTGGTGCAAATTGATCTGGATTGCTTGAAACATAGCTCATTACTTGATCTTCTGTAGTTCCGTCTGGAACTTCAAATCTAGCTATTCTTCCATCCTGTAATTGTATTTTGGCAATTGGCATTATTCAAACCCCAAAAATTTAATTCCCGAATCAGATGGCTTCTGATACTCTCTATCGTAAGCAGCGCGGATTCTATTTTTAGAAGAGATAATTTGGTTTTTGGCGCTTTCTAAGTTCTCTCTTAATTGTGCAGGGCTTTGATCTTGCTCTAAGTTAGCTTTAACTGATTGCAAGAATTCAATCTCTTGAATAGCAACTTGACCAAGCGCGCCACCAGTAGGAGAGTTTTTTCTCATCTCTTGAAGCTCATCAAATCCTAAGTTAGCTACAATTGTTTTAAGTTGTTTTTGCAGATCTCTTGCATCAGAACCCGGTATTTTAGAAAGACTTGAACCTGCAAAGCCGGCTGTAAAAGAATCTACTTTTGGAATCGATTTATCTATTAGCTTAATGACATTATCATTCTTAGCAAAAGAAGATTCCATGGCAGATTGCACCTTCGGCTGATCAAATTTTTTCTCTGTTCCAAGTTCGCCTTCCTTCTTAGCTGCCGATTTAGCTTGTTCTATATCGCTTTTGTTTGGAATATAGTTTGCCAATGGAATCACTTGCCCATTTTGGTCGATCGTCATTCCTTCGCCAACTGTGTTGCGCTTCAAGTTTAAGTAACTAGCTTTATCGGCAGGACTTAGGTTATTAAAATATTGATATTCTCTTACTGATGCAGGAGATGCCATATCGCCAGTTGCGCGAGAATTAAAGCCAGTTGCAATGCCTTCACCTGTTTGAGGATTAAAGCCGACAACTCCTTGAGCGGTATCTCTGAAATCCAGATTCATTTTCATTTTAGCTTTAATGGCAGAGGCTTCTGTTTTTAAAGAATTCATTAAATCGGTGCTAACCCTGTCTCCAAATTCTAAATTGGGAAATAATTGTTGCAGCTTGGGTTTTAGAAGATCGTAAGTAGCTTGTTTGTTTTCGGCTTTAGTTTCTTTGGTTAGAAGATTTAAAGTGTTATATTGATCCGAATATCTTTGTTGAACCCCTTCAGAAATTCTCGCTGCTGCCACTGGATCTTTAGCATATAACTGAGGCAGAACAATTTCTGGCTTCTCAAAAGCTTCTTGAGCAATTCTTTGGAAAGCTTGTTTTTGTTGCATCTCTTGTTCTTGCAACATCATTTGGCGATTCTGAATATCGTAATTCTGGCTCATTTGCTGACCACGAAGACGATTTTCTATGATTTGGTTAGCAATGCTCTGGCCACCTTGAAAAGCTCCTACGGCGTTTAACCCTAAATCAAAACTTGGAATATTCTGGTTGCGACTCATTATTTTAGACTCCAGGAATTTGATGATGCGGCATTTCCAGCATTATTGAAGAAAGAAGTATTATACATCCCGCCTCCCGCTGGAACTAATCCCCCACTAGAACCACCGCCACCGCCACCTCCGCCGCCGCCAGAGCCACTACCTTGACCCATTGCAGCGCCAAAGCCTTGTCCCGATACACCAAACAGGAAATTGCTTAGGTTAGCATACTTCTGAGCGTTTCCCATGCCTCCGGCATAATTATAACCGGCTAATTGACTCCCAATTCCAGAAACTATATTAGCTTGATTAGTAGCCGCATTTTGTCCTATGCCGGCTTGTCCAGTAAGAGTGTTAATATAATTATAATAATCTTGGTTAGCTAATCCTTGTCCGGTCTCCTGTAATTCTCTTAAAGTATTCCCGCCTAAAAGAGTTCCTGTAGCAGCGTTTCTTCTTTCTACTGCTTTTAAACCCTGATCTAATTGGTATTGATAGCCCGGCGATTGTTGGAAACTATTCATCCTATCAGCTTGGGAAACATCTCCTGTAAATTGATTAGTTTCTGTATCATAATTTTTGCCATACAACAATGCAGATAGAGGAACTAAAGCTTGTTCGCCATAATTAGCGTAAGGATCTAATCTACCAGTTGCGTCCGCTTGTGCAGCCGATAGTGAATTTTTAGCACTATTAGCTGCGCCTCTTTGAGCCGAAGCCGCTTTGTTTCCAGCATAAATGCCTCCGATTGCTGTCGCGACTCCTAGACCCGCCCCCGCTGCTGATGCTGCTCCACCCATATTAAACCACCTTAAAAAATTCACTAATATTATTAGAAGTCATAAGAAAACCTTGATTGCTCAAGATTTTTTTAAGGCTTCTAGTTTCCATTGCCATGTAAATCGTTTTGATACCAATAAATTTTGCGTAATCTTGTAATTTATTTAGCATGAACTCTATACATTTCTTTTTATCTTTTGGGCTAGAATCATTATTGCTTATAACCCAATTTACTACTCCATACGCGCTGTCGGTAGTATATAACCAAGCAGCACACGTATATTTGTCTTTATCCTTTATTATCATTCCTCGGCTAGAAAGAAATTCTGGTCTTATGGATTGCCATTGACCCCCTTTTCCTTCCCACCAAGACTTCAACATTGGATAGTATTTATCAAAATCTTGTTTATTACGAACATTGAATAGCTCGTATTTCATTATTTTCTTCTATCAGTTGTTTTTTTAGAAACTGATACTGATTTCTTAGACTCAGTCAAAGCCTCAAGTCTCATGGCAATTTTGCGAGGATATTCTTTGCTTACTTTTGAATAAACACTCGGTGCTTTCATTTTCATATTTCTATGGATTATATTGTTTATAAGAAGCCACCAATTGAGCGGTAGTTTCTGGTTGATATTGAAATAATGGTCTATTCGGTCTAGCATCGACTGGAATAACGTCAATACTCCTAGCTGCATGAAGATCAAATATCAAGGGTTTTGGATCCCAATCCTCTTTATTTACCACTTGCCCATTCCACATTTTCCTCATTTGGCTTTGGTGGAATTTGCCATAAGTATAGTCGCAACGCTGGAAGTAATCTATTCTACCTCTTTTTGTAGCCACAATTAACCTCTCGCAAAGTTATTAATGATTGACAAAGTGAAATCTGCGCTAGTAAAGCTATCAGTGATAACCCTAAAAGCACTTGGCGGAGATAAAAAGAAAGTATTTCCACTTGTAGTTTGTTGGTAAAAATCCTGTCCTTGGCCAGTTGCGTTATCCCAATTGTAAGGAGGCTCAGTAGTTGAAACTTCGTTATAGGAAACTTGGCCTGTAAAGTTAATTGATCCGCTGTTTAGGTATAAATCAATAGTTGCGGTTTTGCAGCTAGTTAAAGGATATGTTTTTGAGGCAAAGAATCCAGAAGTTCCAATATCAACTGTATCTACGCCTAAAGTTGCAGAAAGAGTAATTGAATTTACGCGGCTATAATAACCTACTGAATAAACTGTAGAAGAAGCATCAGGACCAGCCAATACTTCTGACTGAGGTTTGCCATCGGCATCAAGACCAGTGATTGTAAAATTGATTCCTGTTTTGCTGTTAGCTGCGTTATTTAAAACAGCTACTTTATAAGCATAGCCATCTGGCGTAGCGTTATTAGCTAAAGTGATTGTTGCACCAGTTGCATTATTAGCATAATAACTCGCATTTGCGTTTGTTAATGTATAATCGTTTCTGTAAGAGTTATTCATAAAATACTAATTAAAAGAAAGGGATTTTTGGTCCCTTTCTAATATTATTAAGCAGGATCAGAAGCCGTAAAGCCAGCCGAAGAAGCGTTACCATACCAGTTATCATTTGCGTTAGCGACTCTATAGCCACCAGCAATTGAATAAGTGCCTGATAAGTTATTTCCAGTTACTTGGTTAGAACCAGCTCCGCCGTTTAAATCAATACCGCCAGAACTAGCTGCCGCAGTAAATGCGCCAATGCTATTTCCTTTGATAAGGAAGTTACGAGCAGGGATGATGATTTGATTAGTATTTGAAGCAAAGAAGTTATCTCTGATTTCCCATTGATTAGCTTCAATTGCACCACGAATTGCATAAGTCATATTGTCAAATTGACTATTGATGACTTTAACATTGTAAGGAATTTCTGTAAAAGTTCCAGAAACGCCGCAACGAATACCAACGCCAGCACCAGAAAAACGAACTCCAATAACTGAAGCATGAGACGCATCTCTTTCAAGATCTCCGGCAGCAGCATTTCTTACTAACTCTAAGCAAGCAGCGTTAGTATCAACGGCAGTCATTAGGAAGTTAGTGAAGCGCCAACCTTGTTGAATTACACGAAGGTTTGCTGTAGCGGCAGTTAAGCCAGTTGCAGACCATTGAGCAGTGGCATATTTTCCACCTTCTGGAGTAGAATCGGCGTGACGAGGATCATTACCACAGCCGTTAATCCATACATCAAAAATATTTGCAGGAGTAACTAATTGTTCAGTAATTTTTCCAATAAAGTTAATAGCATCACCGCTTTTGATTCTAGTGAAGGCCATTCCCATAGTTAGGAAAGGAGTTTGGGGAGATAGACCGTCGTTAGCATCAGAGCCAGCCGCCATTGAAGTGTAAGCGTTGGCATTGATTGTATTAGATCCATTGACAAAGTAAGTCGTTCCAAAAGGCGAAGCTACTATCTTTGCATTACCAAGAAGAGGAACGCCAAAGGAAGCAACGCCATTTGAGAAATTTGTTAGAGGTTTAGACATATTTTTTCCTTTAAAAAGAGGGGAGTTTTAGTCCCCCTCTATATTGTTAAACAATGTTACCAGAACCAAATAGGCAGAATGGGTTGATTACACCCATTGCGTATCTTTCGTCAGCCAAAGTCATTTCTAATCTTTCAGCAATTTTTTCTTCTGTTCTGATTCTCAAACCTCTACGTTCGATATGAGTTAAACCCATAGGCTCGTCAGTTAGAATTTCCCAGTTAGATACGTTAGATAGATAACGGTTAGTTGCATAACCTTCATCCAACACATTGAAGATAGCGTTGATTGCGTTGTTAGCATTGTCTGGATTGTAAGGAGAAGCAGTAATCTCTTTAGCTACCCATTCGTTGTTAGGATGCACAATCAATCTTTTGCCTTTTCTGTTTGATTCGTAGCCAGAATAATCTTTAGAAGTATTAATTACTGTCAAAAGAGACTGAACTGCGGTTTTAGAAAGAGCGGTAGGAGTAGAAAGAATGTTAGTTTGAGTTCCGCCAGTTTGAGGAAGAGGGTGAGAAGCGCTAAACAAAGGCACGCCGTCCCAACCAATATCTGAATAACCAGAGTTAAAAGGAATTACAGCTAACAATTCGCGAGTTTTGTTAAATGCGTTAGGGATTTGGCCTGTGTATTTTTGCAACAAGTCCATACCTTTACCGTCATCAAGAGCAGTTTCATCAATCTGGAAACCTGTTGAAACAACAACTGGTTGCATGATTTTTTGAAATCTTTCTTGCATGATTTGCATTTCAGGAGCAATACCCGGCCCTACGATTGTAGGCATTTGAAGCATATCATCCGACATGAATACTTCTTGATATTTATCAGACTGGATGGTCTCATAGCCGAGCTTTTTCCATTCCATGTCTTTTAAAGGGAAACCCGCATAACGCTCTTTTACTAGATTCTCGATGAGGTTCGTAGTAAAGTTATTTTGGGTTATGAAAGTTGAGTTACTTACTGACATAATTTATATTTATTTTAATTAAGATTAAACGCCGACAGAGCTATAAGCTTCTGCGTAGTTGTTGATTTGCACAATTGCCACTTGAGTATTGCCTGCGCCTACAGTATTGCCAATTTCTGGTTTTACACTAATTACGCGCACTTGGAAAGTAGCGGTAGTTGCAAAAGTTGCAGTTAGGTAAGAACCGTCATTTTTAGTTGTAGCGTTTGGAGCAACGATAGTGATATTAGCATTTTTGCCAACATCAGCAGCAGTCATGCCAGTAACTTGAATTTCATATAGTTGGTCCGGGTGATCTGCTACAGTTACAATTCTTTCTTGAGCAGAAGGGCGATAACCAGAATAGTCACCAAAAACCATTGTTGGATACACGTCAAAGCCAACTACAGCACCTAACACAGGGTTAGTGTCGCCGCCAGTAGCTTTTTGAATTTTTTTGTATTGTCCAGCCAAGCACACTTTACCATTGATGGTAGTGTTTGTATTTGAACCAGTAGCAAGAGCAATAGGGGTTCCGATTGCAAAAGCATCAGTATTGTCAGTTCCAAGATAGTATTCAGTTTTTCTTACAATACCATTTTGAACTGGCTTCATACCGAACGCGCCGTATGTATTAGCCATATAATTTATTTTATAGTTGTTATGAGATTTTTTTAAATGAGTCAGCGTTTGGATCAGCGTGTGTCAACTATGTCTTTTGCAACAGTCAGCGGGTTTTCTGTGGCGTCAGAAATGTCTTATAAGTTATTTAGGAAGTCATCTTTAGCAGAAGTATCGAATTTTGTGGATACCCCCATCTTGTTCTTTCCGCCATCATTTGATAGAAGCTCTCTACCAAATACTGCATTTTTTTTACGATCATTCAATTCATCCTGAATTTTTTTCAATTCTTCGTGAATCGCATTAGATAAGCACATTAAAATATGCTTGCCCGGTTGATTATTAACTGTATAACCACCAGTCGTAATTGTTCTATATCCTTCTACTTTTCTCCAACCAATCTCCTCCAAGTATTCAATACTCTCAGGAGTGTCTCTGTCAGTTGAAGCCCATCTATACGAAAAACCCTTCTTTTTATCAGATTCGGAAACAAAGAAAGGATCTCTGCCACCAGAAACTAATTTTTGATCTCTAACTCTCTTTAACATATCGCGAGTTTGAGCGTCTAGTTTAGTTTCGTCTTTCTTTGTAGCGACTTTTGTCGATACTGCTGGAATTGATTCATCAACAGTAATGTCCGCTACATCGTCAGTCATAGTTTCTGTTTTAGTTTTCTTGGTAAAAGTCATAAATATTTTTTTTAAATTAAGGAGTCAAGAATTATTTTTTCAATAAAGATCCATATACCATATTGGTAATATCATCCAAAGATTTTCCAGAGTATTTAGCTCTGCCCGAACGCGCTTCGCTATTAATCCACTTTTTGTCTCTATCACTTAGAGAGTTATAGCTTAACTTAGAAGCCGGTTTAGAAGTAATAGCAGTTTTTTGTTCTGATTGGATGATATTGCGTGTCATGTTTTGTTTTGGTTGTTTATTGAGATTAAATTTACTTTCTACGATAGTTTTTGCTGCAATGGCGATTGCATCCAATGAAGCGCTAGGATTTCTTTGTCTTAAAAGAAAAGCGGACTCATCAAAGCTTTTTTGCATTTCTCTACTATTTTGCATGAGATCAATAAAAACTTTATTATCAGGATTGTTTCTAAATACCTCAACTGCCGTCTGTTCTTCAAGGGTGAAGTCTTGAGCAACTGACTCTTGCTGTTTAGTTGGAAAAGATACCTGTTCCGGCTTGCTTTCTAATTGTAACTTCTCAAACTTAACATTTTGCTTTTCGGCCAAAAACTCTTCATAAATAGCAAAGTCTTCGTTAGTAACTAAACCATTTTCTCTTAATTGAGCAATCTTGCTATCTACTTCTTTTTCTCGCTGAGAAAGCATCATCTTAGTATTGTTTGTGACAACCTTTGTTAGCTTCTCAACATCTTCTTCAATTTTGGTTTTTGGTTTAATACGGCCAGCGTTTACAAGCTCTTCAAAGCCTTCCAAACCAAGAGCATTTACCTTCTTACCATTTCTATCTACTCCATGATACGTTTCTGGAGGGGTAAAATTATATTCGTCCCAAAGATATTTTTTGTCATCAGGAGTTTGCTCATAGGCTTCTTGTTTTACTTTTGTTTTGATGTTGGGTGGTAAATCTTGGTATTTGATTTTCCCAGATTTAACATCATCCCAGCTAGGAGCTTCAAACTGCTCTTGCTCGGCTACTTCTACAGCAGGTTCGATTGTAGCATCTGCTGGATTAGTGTTATCCTGTTCTAAAAAGTCTAGTTCTTCGTTCATAATTATTTAATTAAGAGGTTAATTTCATCAAGTTTAATGGTCTTAAAGTAAAACATTTCGTCTTCATGCTCAATTGGCAAAAATTCACCTAGATGAGGATCAACATAGGCAATGTCTCCAATTTTTGGTTGAAAATGAATCTTTTCACTTCCTAAGATGAAATCCATAATGCACCCAAACTGACGATAGAAAATATCAACTTTTCCTACCCATTCCTCCCCTTTTGAGGTAACTATAATCTTAGCTCTACGGCACTTTCCAACATATAAAAGCAGTATGTCTTTTTTGAATAGCTGGATATGTTCTTGGCATTGTCTGACCTTGTCATCAATTTCCAAGACCTTTAGGCACTCTTCTTTTTTTAACATTTTTAATTGGGTAATTGTTCAAAGAAACTTTCCAATTCTTTTAAATCCTCTTCCGATAAATCTTCTCCGTCCTCGTGCTTAGTAAGGATTTGATGCGGAATATTAGATAAAAGAATTTTTGTAGCTTTTAAATCGCTAAATACTTTGATTTCATCTTCTGACCTTTGTGTTAGGCCATTACTGATAGCTTGCTGCATTGATTGCATAGCAAGGATTGATAGAGCCTTTTCATCTTCTAACAAGCTTTTAACGTATCTTTTGGTAGTAGGATCTTTTAACCAATTAAGAATTACTTGTGCTTTCTGATTGTTTTGAGTCATTTTGTTGTTGTCTAATGTTTAAGTCTTTTTCTTTATGCAAAGAGTCAATATAAGTTTTTACTTTGTCTAAAGAAGCTTTATCTAGGGTTGCAAACGAATCTGCAATATTTTTAGTTGCTTGAGATCTCTTAAGTTCAATATCTGCTATCATTAAATTAGCCTTGTCGCCCTTTTCTTCAATTTCGGCAGCAGCTTTAATTCTTTGAGTTTGAACATCCGCTAATTTGGCATCCGCTTTTTTATTTTCAGCTTGAGCGAACAGCATATCTGCTTGCGGAGTTGGTTGAGGCACGCGAAGAATCTTGTTAAGTTCTGGCATCCCAATAGCTTCATTCTTCATTTTTCTTAATTCCATCCCATCATAATAAGGATCTTGCATCAGAGAATCATAGATCTGTGCTTTAGCAAGTTTCTGTGACTTAGTTATGTTTGAAGTATCAGTCAACAACACAATTTCAATATCATCACTTAAAAAATCAGTGGACGGATCAACTTCTGCATCTGTGGTTATTGTGATTTCATGATATAAATCACGATTAAAATATTCTGCATTAATTCTTTTGCGAACCTTGATTTCTTTTAAGAAACTTTCGTTCAGCAATTTAAAAATAGAATTTTCAATCGCTACAGCATTATCAACTAGCCCTAAATAAGTAGTTGGAGCCATATTAGAGGTGATATTACCAGTCAAAGCATCTGTAACTAAACCAATTTTCTCACCAGCCGCTATCATTCTCTCAAGAAGAGCAAGCATTACAGGAGAAGGCTCTGGTAAAGGTAATGTAAAGAATTTATCAGCAATTGCACCACCACTGAGAGAGATAATCTTTTTATATTCTCCCATTTTAAATGTCATGCCACCAGATCTAACATTTAGATCATTTGCCATATAACCGCCACCCATGATTTTGCGATTCATGGAGTCAATAAGCATATTAATTGAAGTATTAACAGACGAATTGATGTTGGTTAGGAAAAAAGGCAATCCCAAACCCCAGAAAGATCCATCAAAAGATGGAATAGGGCGGAAGTCAGTAATATTTACTTTGCGTTCAATATTGTATATGTATCCATCTTCTGAGACAGAAATATCATCAATATCGTAATCGGCATAAATTCTAACTATTTTTTGGTTGCCTTTGTCAAAAGTTACGCAATAAGGTTCTTTAAAGCCATCTTCGTCCAAATCTAACCAAGTATGCTGTTCCACAAACAAATATTCAGCTTCTTCTTTTTGTTGAGGGACTACATTTACAGTATCTGTTTTTATAGTAAGATTGACGCTTTCATTCATTGGAACTGAAGCTACATAATCATACTCGACAAACAATTCTTTGTTGATATTTGCTTGAATATCGTTCTTTTTTAAATTACGGATTACACTATAAACAGAATCCTCTAGGCAAGAGATGTTTTTATTTACAATAACTTTATCAGGAAACAGTAATCTTGAATAATTACGCTGCTTTAATTCATCGTAACCTTCTTCCCGATACATAGTTCCCAGCGTCAACGCACCATAAAATAATTGTATTGTGTCGGCCTTCCAATTTGGTATTAAGTGACGAATTTGATAATTCATAGACAGCGCAACACGTTCAGCTATTTTAGCTTTTTGGCCTACATCGACCATGATCGGTTGTTTAGTCTCAGGATTTATAACTGCTTCGCCGTCTACAGTTTCTGCAACGCCATTATCTTCTCCTTCAACCTTCCCCTTGTAAACATCATCATCCGGAAAAAAAGCATTATAAGCTTTGGAAGCAAGGTTCATCACTGCATTTGATGCAAGAGGATACACCACATCACTAGCTCCATCAAAAGGTTTATCTCTTGTAGAGATCATTGAAACTAATTCTATATCTTTTTTCCAATCAGTAATTTTACCTCTCATCATTGACTCAGCTTGGTCATACTCTAGCATACAGTCTTGATAGATTTGCTGAATATCTTCATCATCTAACAAATCGCAGATATTTTGAGCAGCAACAAACTTCTCTAGTTTTGCGGCACTAGACTTCTTCGGCTCTATAGGCTGTTCTTGATCGGTGTAAATAACCGCCAAGCTATCAGAATTTTCCATTATGATCTTGTGAATTGAGTTTGGCGCACTTTGTAAATTAAAAATTTATAGTCAAGGATAATTTAATACCCTGTAACAGGATCTCCATTTCTACGACTTGATTGCTCATCTTCATATTCATCTTCCATGTCTGAATATAAAAAAACATGGTAGGCAAATGTTAAGGCAAAGGCATCGGAATAGTCAGTAGATCTTTTTAGTTTCTTTTTAATTTCATCTTTGGAGCGAAGTTTGATTTTACCAGATGCATCCACTGGCAATCTAGCTTGCATACAAAGCTCTTCGATAAATTCTTTAGTATAAGGAATGTAGCAAGGTTGGTTTTCAATCCATTCTATCCCTCGATAATACATTTCGGAACGCTTATTTCCATATTTTTCTTCATCGGCAGTATTTTGGAAGTAAACGCCATGCACTATTTCACCCCATTTCAAGCTAACCAGATTATCCACAACACCGGGGTTATAGCTCTTATCTATAAAGACTTTAACAGGTTTGTAATGTTGGATAAATTGGATAGTTTTTTGGACTATTTTTCCAGTATCAAGTCCATGGAAAGCAAAGAATCCTATCACTATACGTCCTTTTCTGACACAAAATACAGTTTTATCCTTACCAGATCCAGCAACGTCAATACCGATTATAATTCTAGCAGTTTCTTCAATATTTTTCTTTTCGAAAGCTTTAGCCAGAACATCCCTATCAATCAAATCAGTTTCAATTGATGCGGCAAAGGCCTCAGAAGGGCAAGCGGGGTATTCTTGGCAGAATTTAACCAAGCCCGACATTCCAGTTTCTTTTTTAGCAGCTTCAAACAAAGCAATTTTGGAAGATCTCCAATTCATCTGCTCATCGTCTAGTTTATACTCAGCTTTGTATAGCAAATCAGCTTCGGCGAGAACCAGTTCTTTCATTAAACCCATGCGATAATCTTTATCCCAGAACCAAGGAATAAAAATAACTTCAAAAGCACTAGCAGATCCTTCTTCTGGGTTACATAGCTCGTAGAACATATTTGCAGTTCCGTTGGCGGTAGATTCGATAATAACTTCGGTGTCATCCAACTCAGGAACTGTTTGCATGATACCAGTCATGAGCTTAGTGGCGTTTTCATAGAACGCAAACTCAGACATGTGAAGTCTTTGGATAGTATCAGAACGACCAATCTCGCCAGAACCAGCAGTTCCCACGCCATAACCAGAGTCGTTATTAAATACCAGACGTTTGGCGTTATCTTCTATTTTTGGCCTTTGTAGCTCTATAGGGAGGTTGGCGTAGTATCTTTCTACCAAAGCATAGAGGTTGCTTGTGGCATCTTCGCGGTGAGCAAGGATAAATGCTTTAATACCCGGATTGAATAAAACTTGGTCAAAAAATCTTGCTGCCACGTAGGTTGAAACACCTTGTTGTCGAGCTTTTAAAATCACTACTCTAACCTTACCAGTCCTACGTTTTATCTCTTCTAGTTTGTTGTGGAGGTATTGCTGTGCAAAGTTTAGCCTGAATGGAAGTGAGCCACCTTGTTTGGGACGGATTTTGTAGAGAGTTTCACAGCGTAAGAGGAAGTCTTCTTTTAGCTTTAGAAGATTTTCAACAATCTTAGGGTCTAATTGTTTCATGAAGACGTTTTATTAGACATCATATCCAAGAATACATTGCCATAATTATTATTCTGAATATTAGTTTGCTTCTCATTCAATCCACCACCAACCATCTCAGCAAATACTTTAATGGCTTTTATTCTGGTCTCGGACTCGACTTTTTTAATAGTCTTTTTCTCACCAGTCTCAGAATCAATAATCTCCTGCTCACCAAAAGCTATATCATATAACTCATCGAGCATATCCTCAGCTTTGGAAGACGTTCCTTTAATCCCAGCCTCATTAAACTTATCAATAGCAAAACTAGAGAACTTCTTCTCAGCATCAATCTTCTTAATAGCTGCCAAAGCTTTCTGTGTGTGATTATTAACTTTGTCTAGGAAATTATCTGTCATAATTCACCATTATCAATTCCCGGTTTACCTGCTTTTAAAAATAATTTATTTAACAAAGAAATATTCTCTTTTTTTACAAGAGGCCGCTCTTTATCAAGATTGCTAACCCCAAACTCCGTTAATTTTTTTGATTTATCTATAAGTGATAATATTGCGGAACTTAATCCCTCTAATGTAGGATATTCCACCTCTTCTATTTTCCTTCTTAACGCATTAAAACTTTTAATCTCTTTCTCAATATCCATAATTAGCAAATATTATTACAAACGATATTAGGCAATTCTAAAGCTTCCGTGCAAGCAGGAACACTCTTTCCATTAGAACAAGCGCAAAAACAATAAGCATAAGAAGTAGACGGAATTAACCAAAGTATAAGAATCAACTCTTTCATGCACTACTCCACAAATCTAATTAATAAACTAGCCCTACGAGAATGCTCCTGAGAGAGAGTCAGAATATAATTAATAATCCCCTGAGAATCTGGCTTCTTATCACCATTAGCGATCTCTCCAAGTAAATTAACTAACTCATGCTCTGCAACTAAAGCATTTTTCATATTCTTCTTAGAATCACCAAACTTAGGCAAATACTTAACACTCTCCTTCAAAATAACATCAGGATAGAAATCCTTATCCCCTTCTGTCACCAAAAGCAACTCAGTCAAAGTATCAATCTCTTCATCAAAACCTTCGTAAAGCTTTCCAAAGAATAGATGATCCTGATAGAACATCTCTCCACTAGCTAAACGATGAGCTGCTTGATAAAACTCATACAAAGCCTTTAAACGATATATAATCTCCGCCATACTACTTACCCCTCTTTGCTTTACATTTAACCTTCTTAACCACCTTTTTAGGCTTCTTCTTGCCAGTAAGATTAGTTGTGAAATTATTCGATACGATCATTTCTGAAAATTTTATATATATTTTTTTTAGAATCGAGATGAGGAGAAATAGAAGAAGGAATTTAAAAAGCAAGAGAGGATGGTGCTACCAGTAAGATTCGAACTTACGACATCCTGTTTACAAGACAGGTGCTCTACCAACTGAGCTATAGTAGCGTATTTCAAAAATTTGAAAAAATTCATGGAGGGTAGGCTAGAGCCACATCTCTCTACACAAACCATACCCCCACCCCTCACAACCTCACCAACCCAATCCCCCTGCACCTCCACTCTACATCATCATCGTTGCGTGCTACATACTACTACACTCACACACTAACCATGCTCTCTATCTATCCTAGAGACTGTAGTGTTGGTAGCCTATACATAAGATTGATTATGTAATGCTGAACAACCGCATGATCTGTTGCTCTCTCTCTTTAAACTCTTGATGCAATGATAGCAGTAGCGCGTCTCTTGCACCGAGGTAACGATCAGCAGGAACAGAACCAGACTTACGATAGTTATAATATTGTGGAGATCCTTTTACATTACCCTTCTCATCTCGTTGAACATACAATCCAAGAAGCTCTGCTATTTCCCAATCTGCAAACTTCATCACCTCTTTCAAATTCTCAATCTTCTCAAACTCAACCTCTCTTAATCTCGTCCGTTTTTTCGTTAAGTAATTCTTCATACATTTACTATACCCAGACCCATTAGTTGTTACTAAAACAATTGCACTCTATTAACCAAACTCCTTGCTTTCATTTCGGAATACTTCTTCTGCTTAAGATAATCATCTTCCTTTGCTTCATTTAATACAATCCTTCGCAACTCTTCAACAGCTCGCTTTTCTGCTTTGCTGCCTTTTCTATTAACAGTTGCTGCTTTCATTCTTCATATAATTTAAACCTATTTATAGTGTAGCATCCCTGCTGCCCGCGAGGCAAAGTCAAGCTTTTTCTTTCAATAGTCAAGCATTATTTCTTACTATTAAAAATTTTCTCCGGTTTTTCTTTTAAACAATTGTAATGATAACTGCGCTCATTGTATTGAGCCAGAATTTCATCTCTTTCTATTCTCTCTTTGCACTTAGAGCAGACAATCTCTCTTGCTCCTCGCGTGAGAAGCTCTGTTTTATTATTCATAATCTTATTTTGTCCTCCTCAATTAATAATTAAAAACATCATCACATCATCACTTTACACACTTAAAACCTCAAATCTTTTTTAAACTATTTTTCACAAAATAACTATTGACACAATTTGAAGCCTTGATTCCCTAGCTCTCATCGCCCATCATCTTTTATTTCCTTACAGCCTCAAGCCCTCATTTTACTTATGAGCTGTTAAGCCTTGATTCTGTTGGCTTTATCTTCTTTTAAATATACTTAACAAATTGCTTTACAGTTAAGAAATAGATCTTTAAGTTGTGTTGCAGAAATCGAAGTTAATTTGATTTCGAGGTTAATAATAAAAATGAGGTTTTAAAAATGAAGCACCTAATTATCAAAAATAAAAAATTACTAGAATTACAAAACGAATTAAAAGGCTATTTCAGAGCAAAAGTGACTTTAAACAACGAAGAGCTTTTTCTTTATTTTAAAAAAGTTCCTGTTTGGTCTAAACTAATCGACCAATTCCAATTAGGTCTTTTCCCTCGTGATTTTGATGTTCTTAAAAAGCTTTCTAGTGGTAAAACTAGCTTACTAATCAATGGCTACAAAATCAGATATAATCCTCTATTTAACGAGTTTCAAACTAGCCACGATAACATTGGGCGTTGCGAGAGTTTTAGTTTCTTTGATGAAGCTGAACAATATTGTTTGAGGGGGTAATTATGAAAAGAATTTACAAACTCTTACTAAAATTAGATTGCGCCATTTTAAAATCAGATTCAGCAATCACAAAAGCAGTAAAAAGAAAAGTTTTAAAACCAATCGGTTACTTTTTTAGAAAGAAATATTTTTTAACTTTAATTAATTAAAATCATGTCAATCCATAATACCTTACCAGAATTACACGAAACTTTTGATAAAAACGGCGTTAAAAGATATGAAGAAACGATTTTATTTATTTCTGAAAGCGACCCAAGAATAAACAACTCAATCAAAAATGAATTTGGACAGCATTTTATAAGGCTAAACAAAAGCATAAAATACAACGAAAACGGTAAAATCGCTTGGCAATTAGTCTATGATGACAACGGGAAAGTTATTCAAAACAAATCTTTTTCAAACCATTAAATTTAAACAATATGAAGGAAAACAAAGAAAATTTTGCAGATTTATTACTAGAATTGGGAAACAAAACAACAAGCGAGGAACATTTTCAAGAAATGCTTGGTTGCTTGCCTCCACAAATAACCAACTACGAGAAAGGGAAAGGTTTTAATGCCTTTCTTGTCGGTGAACCTTATACCCATAAGTTTTGCAGATTTGCCGGCAAAGAGGTTGCAGTTTATGCTTGCTATGCAACAGCGAGCAACGGAACGCGCTTAGATATTGGCAATATGAGCGAAGCGGAATTTATTAAACATTTTATCAAAAACTAAATTATGAAAATCAGAAAATATATAGAATCAACAGAGCTTCTAAAATTTGAAGAAGTCCTACAATATGCCTATGATTGCGACTACTGCATTGTCAATTATAATGAAGAAGGCGACAAAACCAGCGTGAAAATCTTTAAGAGCCACCTAGATCAAGTAATTGATGTTCAAGAGCAGTTTGACGAAGAGGAAGCAAAACAAACTGTAATCCTTGCCAAAGAATTGTTGAAATTCATGGAAGAAAACGAAATTGATTTTGTGAGGATTGATTAAAATGGCTAGATATTATTACACTTGCCCGATTAAAGCTGCATATATGGCTGAATATCAGGGAATGGAATTTGAAGCTATTGATTATAAAACAGATATTTCCGAGTCACTTAGCACAAAAGAATTGCTTGATTTTGATTATTATATAGCTTGTGCGAAATATCCTGATAAAAATAAAATTTATGTTGCACTTCAATCAGAGCATATTTTCCGAAAAACAACTAGCGATATTTGCCAAAAAGTAGGCAATAGTTGCCAGATTATTTTGAGGGGAGATAAACAATTTTTTGAGCCAGAGGTAGAGAATGACTAGAGAAAAGTATTTAGAGCAATATATGCAAAAACCTAATCCCCTTAAAATAGGGGATCGGGTAAAATTGAAGTCTGATAGCAAAACTTACGAGGTCTTACAATTTATGGATAAAGGATGGATAATTGTTGAAGATTTAGTAAATAAGAAACACAGGATTATAGGTTCTGGTAATATAAAAGAGGTAGAGAATGACTAAGCAAGCAAAGTTTTTAACGGCAGAAGCTGCTAAATCATATCTGAGCAACTGCTGCGAAGCTTCAATAATCGAAAACACTGATATTTGCAGCAAATGCGGTGAACATTGCGAGGTAGAACAATGTTCATAGGCGATATCTACAAAATAATGATAGAGACTGGAATTTCCTATCGCGAAATGGCGAAGAATATAGAGCCTAAAATGTCGCACGTCGGGCTCTATTATCACGTCACTAAATATTGTAAAAAAATGAAGTTAAAAAGACCTCTTGCTAAATCTGGCGTAAAAGAAAAAGAAACTAAATTTACCTTAAAAAATAATTTAACAAAATTGTAAATATTTCTGTTGACTTTTATTTTGCCCTTGTGGCTCTAGGTGAAATTAAACTAGAAATAAATTAGATAAAATGTAGAAATAATATTGACACAATAAAAACAAGTGTGTTATAGTGAACGCATCGAAAACGAATTCGATTTAAATAATAAAAACAAAAACGAGATAAAATATGTCACATGCAGAACAAACAATTATGGCTTGCTTAATCACTCTTACAAGCTTTGCGATTATCGGAATCATGATTTCTAACTGTCTTTAGTATTAACAAAACAAACGAGGACTTAAAAATGAAAAATAAAACAACTCAAGCGCAAAAAGACGCAATCAAATTTCTTAAAAGCGTAGTTAAAAAAGACAGCGAACTTTTAGTTAATATTCACTCAGTTTCGGAAAGTGGGATGTCTCGCAAAATGTCTCTTTATGTAATTGCAAGAATTAAATCGGGCTCATATAAAACTGATAAACAAGGCAACGTTAAGTTTGTTGAAAAGAAATCTCCTCAATTGATCAAGCTCAACCAGTATTTAAAACAAGCTGGTCTTGAGTCTTTAGACGAGCGCGGCTTAATCAAGATTGGTGGCTGTGGAATGGACATGGCTTTTGCATTAACTTATGATTTAAAGTGCGCTTTGTATGGCCACAAAGACGGCGGATCTAATCAACAATACCGCGTAATCTAATTAATAACAAAAAAACGAGGTAACAAAATGATCAATTTAACAATTGAAGAAAACGAGGTTTACGCGCCAAAAATTCAAAATGAATTTGAAGCATTGATTATTAAATTTGCTCAAGAAGTCGTGACGAGAATTTGTCCAATTTTGCACGTTAGCAGACTAATTGATCTAAGTCGTGATTGTGATCGCGCTTATTTACGAGTGAAAGCAAAAAGAGAATTAAGAAAACAAGGATTAATTAAATAATAACAAAAAAACGAGGACTTAAAGTGAGATTATTAAGTTTGAAAAATTCTGGCAAGTACGCCGGCCGATCCGTTATCGGAATTAGAAAAAAAGAAAAATGCTCTTTCAAATATCAAGTTATTATTCCCGGGGGATTTGGTTTTAATGCTTCTTCTCTAGCTGAAGCTTTCAGTTATATAAGAAGAATAAAATTCTAAACTATCAGAATTCAGTTACATTAAAAATTAATAACAAAACACTTATGAAAAAAGACGCACTCGATCAACTCTTTGAAGAGAATTTACCTGCTTTTGCTGCAATCGCGGCAGGCTTCGTAATCATGACTTATTCAACTTTCTTGATTTACGCATCAATCTTTAAATCAATCTAAAAATGACATTTAACACACGCGACAAGCAAATTCTGCTCATCGTTCAAAAAACAACTGAGGCCTATAAAAATCAGCTAGACTCTGAATGTCAGCGCCGCAAGTATTTCATGACTTTGCTTGAAGAAAGTCTTATTTTTAACAATGCCCGCGTTGTTTGTGCTGATTATGCAATGAAAATTGCTAAAAAGCAAGGCTGGGAAAGTCCTTTTAAGCGCGGCAGACCAATTAAAAACTTTTAATTATATGAGAGAAAAAGAAATCCAAATAATGAAAGACGCTTTCGACTCTAGCCGAGGCATTATACGTCACGACCGGAAGGTTTTTTGCGTGAATTGCATTCTAATCGTCTTTGCGATGTCGTCCACCGCAATCGCAGCGGGTTGTATCTTTCACTTCTTAACAAAATAAATTGAGAAAAAAAATGCAAATAGAAAATTATAAAGAACTTTACGAAGAACGCGCCGGAATCATGCAATTTGATGGTAAAATGAATCAACAAGAAGCTGAGAAAAAAGCTCTAGCTGAGATTGTTGATATTTTTATCAAAGATCAAAATTTAAAATTTAGCGATAGTAGAACTTATAACGCGATTGCACAATTCAAAAAACAAATAATTAAAAATTGAGAAAAAAAATGAATGAATATTTAAAATTCTGCCAAAAAGAAATCGAGAAAAACCCCGACATTCTCGCGGTTGATCTAAAAAAGAAAATGGCCGAGAGATTTGATATAACTTTTGGCAGTGCTGAGGCTTATTACCAACGCCACGTTATCCCCTACGGCTTTGAAACAATTAAAAAAGGTCAGGGCTTTTCACAAGAAAAGATGGACGGAAACAAGCAGAAGAGCGAAAGAATCTTAGAAGCGGCTAACGAGCTTAAAAAAGCCTACTCAGACGTGGAAATCATGGCTGATACGTTCTATTCAAAGCTTGCTCGCATACTAGCGAAAGAAAACATCAAACTACGCCCAAAATCATTGCGGACTATGTTAAGTCTGCACAAATTTAAACTTAAAACCAGGTAAAAAATGAAAAAACCAACTCTAAAACAGCTCTTAACAGCAAGAAAAGCGCGAACTGACGAAATCGCTAGAATCAGACGCGAAGTGCGCGCTATTGATAAAGAGATTAACAAAAAATTATAAAATATGAATCTTAAAAAAATCTTAGCTCTAATTGCATTAAACGAAATAGACGAGTCAGCGAAAGTAATCGTAAGGCTTGGCGACAAAGAATATGAAGTTGAATCTGTTTCTAAAAAGCGGATCAACGGCATAATGCGTCCGATTCTTGATCTTAAAGAAGATGAAGAGGATTTAGAGGATTAAAACAAAAGGGGAAGGAGCATTGCTCGACTTCCCCCCTGAGGTGGGTGAATGAAAAAACCCGCTGAATTTATTAACCAATCATTTTTTAAATGAAAGTAGATATTGATAAAATCTTTTGTGCGATTGCAATTTTAATAATTTTAATTTGCACAGTATTAACAGCAAAGCACGTTAGAAAAGAATTGCGCGCAAAGAATTTTAGAGAAAATGAAATCGAAAGATTTGACAAAATTAAGCATTATTTGATTTATGAGAAAAAATAACGAAATTTTAAACAATCAGCAAGAGCAAATCAAAAAGCTTTTAGAAAGCGCTAAGGAATGCTTGAAAGAAAATGAGCATGATTTGCTCTGTTTATACGAAAATGACTTTATTGAAACTTGTGAGAGCCTTTTACGCCGATTTAATCGCGACTATGAGGTTATGATTAAGCAAAATAAAGAAGTTAAGCTTGTTAGCTTGATAAGATTTAAGAAAATTTTGCAGCGCGAGATGATTGTGAAGCGAAAGTTTATTGACGAAGTTAAGCTGAAAGTAAGAAATTCATTAGCCGTCTAGGCCGTGGATAGAGTTTCGGCGGGTTCTCAGAGGAAGGGAGAGTTAAAAACGCGTCAATTTCTTCCGCTCGTCTGAAATTAGAAGTGCTGCTTTCGCCTCTCAGGTTGCTTGTCGCAATGAGTTCGAGTGGGAAATAGAAAATATTAAGGAACACAAAAATTAACACTTCCCTTTTTCCCGCATCGTTTAGTTGTGGGTGGAGGGAGAAAATAAATAGGATATGAAAAGAGAAATAAAATTTAGAGCATGGATTAAAGACGCGCCGATGCTTAGAGCAGATTGCGAAAAAGGAATGTTTTATCAAGGAATTCAATATTTATCATCCTTCTTGAGAAGGATTTATGATCAATATTCGGTTACACATCCTAGCTATCTTGGTTTTGAACTAGAGGAAAGGCTAATGCAATTTATTGGCCTTGAGGACAAAAACGGAAAAGAGATTTTTGAAGGTGATATAGTAAAAATATCAGGATTTTCTAGCAGCGAGGGTCGAGAAATTACAAGTCTTCGACAGATAAAATCAATTTTTAATGAAAACTGGGGAGGCCATCAACTAACTTGGGAGTTTATTAGCGGCTCCACGAATATCTTTTCCTGCCAAGACACTGATTTTACTGGCTATATCTTCAAATGGAACTCGGTGGAAATTATTGGCAATATTCATGAAAACCCCGACCTTCTAAAAGATTAACTCATTATAGAGGAGCGGCGTTTACCCCTCCTTAGAACTGAAACACAAAGAAATGAAAATCAACTTTACAGACGCACACACAGAACAATTCATCACCTCAATTGAGATGGAGGAAGTGCCGCAACGCAATTCAATCATTAAGATTGACGGCGTTTCTTATCGCAGCTTGGGAATGCGTTATATTCTAGCTGTTAAACATTTGGAGTATGGGGTTTTAGTGGAAAAGATTTTGACAAATGAGAAATAGAAAATTTATGACAAACGAAATTAAAAACAGATTAAATGAGCTTTTAAGCGATTTACCAGATTTGATTGTCGCCGGCGCGGTTGGCACGGCGGATTATCTTTATCGCCATTATTCCAATGAAGAATGGGAATCTTATGAGCAAGAAACTGGCAACAAGCGGCCTTTAATTTTAAGCGCACCAAAAAATGCTCTTGAAGCAATGATTGATGAAGCCACCGGATTTAAGACTGCTAACGAGGAGAATCTTGCTAAGTTTGCGCTTTGGTGCGTTGAAGGATTTTTGGAAGGAATGCAAGAATCTAAAAATATCACTTGCAAGCAAACAAATGCACAATAAAATGACAGGGCAAAATTTTTTGCAAAAGGTAGGTTCAAAACATGACTAAGGAAAATCAATTACAGCAACAGGCGGGTAAGCGCATAGCGGAAACGCTAGAACTTCTCGAATATGGCGGAATGTCAACTAAAGAAGTTGACCTTATACGAAAAGCTATGTGGCGCTTATTCGATGAATTAGTTTTAATAAAAAAGGTAGGCTCTAATGACTCAAGCAGAAAATCAGACTAAATTTATTTATTTCCCACTATATCTTTCTGATTATGTGTCAGAAGCGAGAAAATTAAATATGGCTCAAAGAGGAGCTTTTTCAGATTTAGCTGTTTTATATTTCCAAGAAAATCTAAAATTGTCTTTCCCAAAACCACAAATTTATAGGATGGTTTTTGCTTTTGAAAAAGAAGAACAAGATGCAATCGACTTTATCCTCAAAAATTATTTTGAAGAAATAGAAGAAAAACCCGTGGGTTTTATTTTTAGATCAAATCTATTTGATCAGATAGGCGCTAAGGTATTAAAAAGACTAGAGGCGAACCGAGATAATGGAAAAAAAGGAGGAAGGCCTAAAAAAGAACCCATGGGTTTGAATTTGGGAAACCCAAACAATAACCCAAATGAAACCATATTAAATGAAACTAAATTAAATCAAATTAAAGAAAAGGAAACTAAGAGAAAATCTAAAGGTTTTATTGTTCCAACCTTACAAGAAGTTCAAGATTATTGCCAAGAAAGAAAAAACTTGGTAAATCCGGAAAAGTGGCTAAACTTTTATCAGAGCAACGGATGGAAGGTTGGTAAGAACTCGATGAAAGACTGGAGAGCTGCTGTAAGGACTTGGGAAGGCAATAGTTTTGGATCTTCTGCCAAAACCCAATCGAAACACAACAACTTTGAACAACAAGACTACTACGCCAACACGGAGGGCTTTGAAGTATGCTAATTGACTTTACTTGCGAAAAACACGGAACAAATAAATTGGAGCTTTCCCGACATGAAGAGGTTATTTACAATAGTAGAAAGAATCATACTAATGCGCTGGATGATTGGATCAAAAATGATTTAAAATGCCCTGTATGCTCAAAAGAAAAGGAAATTGAGATGTTTAAAAATATTTCTGGCGTTCCTTTGCGATTCCAAAACTGCTCTTTTGATAATTTCAATAAAAGCAAAGAAAAGGAAATTGTTTTGGATTATGTTAAGAACTTTTCTGAAAGAAAGAAATCGGGGACTTCTTTAGTTTTATGCGGAACTACTGGGACTGGCAAGACTCACCTTTCAGCGGCCTTATCGTTCTATTTGATCGAGAACTATCAAACAAAAGTGCTTTACACAAAAGCCTTTGATGTTCTTCGAGAAGTCAAAGAGACTTACAACAAATCTTCGAGGAAAACTTTCTCCGATGTTCAGGACAAGCACGCAAAAATTGATTTGCTAATCATTGACGAGGTCGGGGTTCAATTCGGAACTGATACAGAAAAACAAATTCTTTTTGAGATTATCAATGAGAGATATGAAAATTTGAGGCCGACAATTCTGGTCACTAACCTTTCTCTGACAAATTTAAAAGAGTTTGCGGGTGATCGAGTAATCGACAGGATGAAAGAAAACGGCGGGAAGATTGTTGTTTTTGCTGGTGAAAGCTTTAGAGGTAAAAAATGATCTCTTTTAAAAATAACTATTAACCAACAGAAAACAAAACGTAACTTACAAGAACTTATTAACAAAACGAGGTAAAAAATGAAAAACCAATTACTAAACGAAATTACTAAATACGCTCAAGGCATGGATTGCCAACCAGATGTTTTTGAATGGATTAATAAACACTTATTGGCGCATCTTGAAAAAAATAATTGTGAGCAAGGAGAAATTGAGCATATTGTCGATTACTTAGCTTCTGATAAAAGACCTAAGCGCTTGACAAGGATGTCCTACGCTCAAGCTAAAAATAATTCCGATAAATGGAACAAGGCTTTAGCAAAAAAAGGCAAAGATATTAAAGAACTTGAGGGCGATGTTGAAGTTATAAAAGATTTTGGAGATGGTTTCAAAATTGTAAAGCTTATAGGAGAGAACGCTTACAAAAGAGAGGGTTTTTTGATGGCCCATTGTGTCGCTAGTTATTACGGAAGCGAAAAGGAAGTTTATTCGCTGCGAGATGCAAAAAATATACCACATTGCACTATGGAAAAAGATCGGCAAATAAAAGGTAAAGGGAACGGCTCTATTTCTCCTAAGTATATTGGCTATGTTGTGGCATTTTTAAAAGAAGTTGGGATGCGGGTTGGTGATTCAGAAATGAAAAATCTTGGCTATAGCAATGTTGAAAAAATAAAAGATAAACTGCACCCAACTAAAAATAAGTTCTTTAATAAAAAATATTTGTACTTGCGAGACAAATGGGTTAATCTTGATGGTGACGAATATTGCGAATTAGATCTTTGGGATCTTAAAGAGTTGGTTACTACAACTGCGATTACAAATAACATTAGAATTGAAATAAATTTTAATATCGCGGATTTTTTGTCCAAAGCAATTAGCTTGTTAAATAAAATTACGTCCTTGGCAAAAGAAAAAAGCTCAGGAGACTCTGCAAAGATTGGTAACTCAGGATACTATGCACAGATTGGTAGCTCAGGATACTATGCAAAGATTGGTAGCTCAGGAGACTCTGCAAAGATTGGTAGCTCAGGAGACTATGCACAGATTGGTAGCTCAGGATACTATGCAAAGATTGGTAGCTCAGGAGACTCTGCAAAGATTGGTAACTCAGGATACTATGCACAGATTGGTAGCTCAGGATACTATGCAAAGATTGGTAGCTCAGGAGACTCTGCAAAGATTGGTAGCTCAGGAGACTATGCAC
>Ga0209358_10000256_pt1 | contig 48334 bp, 45 predicted proteins | sample LauGreFa1BDMLBSN_2_FD_187574 | JGI IMG/M metagenome (GOLD analysis project Ga0209358, IMG submission 187574) | Freshwater lake microbial communities from Lake Michigan, USA - Fa13.BD.MLB.SN (SPAdes) (version 2) | ecosystem: Environmental > Aquatic > Freshwater > Lake | place: Lake Michigan, USA... | reverse complement strand
GCCCTTCGGGTCAATACGCCAACCGGACAGTACTCGTTGCGTCAGGTCGTGCTTGAAATCCTAGACGGACGTCGTCAGCCGCAAACCACGGAAACCTTGCTCGAACTTAGCAAGGGATACCACGGCTCCGAGCAGGGCTTGGACATCTTCAAGCGTGTCGCCAAGTACGTGGACAACCCGCAGTACCTGCTGAGCAACATCCCGGTGGACAAGACCCACGGCTACGCTGTCAACTACGGTGCACCGCACTGGAACAACCAAGTCTACTACGCTGGCCTACCGGCCGACTTCATCGCCAAGCAGTCGCACGACTTGTTCGCCAGACCCGTGGTCGAGATGAAGGACGGCAAGTTCAACATCCTCGACCCGAAGACGGGCAAACTGCTCATCGGCGGCATCGAGAGCCAAGCCGAACTCAGGGAACGTGTGGCCCAGTTGTCCAAGTATCTTGGTAGCGTCCCAATCGTCTCGGTGTTCCTCAAGCAGTTCGCTAGGGTTGGCGGTTACGCCATGGAGGGCCATCTGTTCGAGGGCTCCAACGCACCTACCATCTCGTCGAGGCTGAACGAGAGTGCCCTCGCCAGATTCAAGGAAAAGTATCCGGACATCCCCCTCGACGAGGCTCGTCTCAAGATGAACCGTGCCACCGCCGGAACTGACGCATCCGCGGCCAGCCCGTTCGGCATGAACGCCGTCATCGACAGCAACCACGTCGCGACAGAGCACCCTACGGCAGGCAAAATCAAGTCCTTCAACCAGATTCGCAAGTCTGCTGAAGGCTGGTCCCACGCCCCAGACCAGAAGAACATCACCAATGCCGTCATGTTGCATGCCATGGGAATCACGGCTTCGTCCGACAGCCTTCAGGTGGCCCATGCGGTCAACCGCATGCTAGGCTTCAACGGCCCGATGCTCATCATCAAGCCCAGATACCAGACCGAGGCGTTCCGCAAGGAGATGCTCAAGATGGTCAGAAGCGGCCTTCCGCTCATGTCCGTCGGAGACCTGCAAAACCCGGCGGCCCGCATCAATGAGGGCATCAAGGCGTACAGATTCTATGAAGACGTTAAGCCGCTATCCACGCAACGGACTCAGGACGACGACCGATGAGCCCTCCTCCACCAGACGACAACCTTATGAGAGCGGCGGACGACTTGAAGCGAGGCGGGTGGCTGGTAGCGGTCCTTGGTGCTGCTGGTGCACTCTGCCGACTCCTGCTGACCGACGAGAATCTCGCTTGGGTGTGGTGGGTCCGTCGCATCGCGGCGGGCGGCATCGTGGCGATACTCGGATACTTCGTGATACACGGGAGGACGGAGCCGATTTACGAAGCCCTTTTCTATTCGGTGTGTGGGACAGCCGCACCTGAACTCGTCGAGATGATGAGAAAACGCCTGCTGAGAATCGTTACCAATGAAGTCGATACCGCCATCAAGCGTAGGTCCAAGTGAGATAATCATCGCCGTCCAATCGGCCATCCTCGCCCTCATGGGTCTGGCTGGCATGATGGCGGTGGGACCGGTCAACGCTGGCTTCAGGGCCCTGAGGGACAAGGAATCCATGGTCGCCATCATCACCGACGACGGCATCACCAGCGACAAGGTGCAGGTCGACCTGAGCCAAGTGCAGGCCATCGTCCGCAACTACGAGTTTGTCTGCCTTTTGGCCATGTGCATCGGCGGACTGGTGTTCCTCGCCAGCATCGGCCGTATCTATCTCAAACGAAATGCTAAGACTCCTACCAGTACTGCTCCTGACCGCCTGCCAAAGCGTCCCGCCGCCTCTGCCAGAGGTAAAGGTCGTCGATAACCCGAAGAAGGATGCCTACGTCGAGCGTATCGAAGCCGAGGCAGGTGAGGGTGCGGCCGCATTGGCTGTCGCAAAGGACAGACTCACTGGTGCTGGAGTGCCTCTGGTGGGACTGACCTACGACAGGCTGGCTGGCATCAAGCAACCTACCAAGGCGATGCTGGACAAGTACGCCAAGACCCTAGGGGACGACAAAGCCCTCAAGGCCGAGGAGGAGAAGGCCAAGAAGGTGGATGAGGAGACGTCCAACCTGTACGGCATGGTCGAGCAGATGGACGCTGAGAACCGGGAACTGAAGGCCCAGTTGGAAGCCACGGCCAAGGAAGCGGCATGGGGAGAACTCAGGGCCAAGTTCCTGACGCTCTCTGGCATCTTCGCTGTCGTCGGTGCAGGGCTAATCGTCATCTCCACCTTCGTCGCTGGTAAAGGACGAGGTGCAGGCTTGTGCATGATTGCCCTGTCCGTGTTCTTCGGTGGTGCTCCCTTCGTCATCAGGGACGTCGTGGAGGCTTGGTGGTTCCCGTACGCCACGGCATCTACGTGCCTGCTGGCGGCTCTTTGGGGTGCGTGGGTGTACCACGCCAGCCACCGGGAGATAAAGAGCCGCTTGACCCAGCCCGAGACGGCCTAATGATTGCGACCTCGCCTCATGGCGGGGTATGTGTCGTGCGGGTGGCTACGCCTTAAAGGACCGTTTAGCGGTCCGCCCAACACGTAAAGGGGATGGAGCGTGAGAGAATCGAACTCTCATTGTCCCGATGCAAACGGGATTTCCTGCCATTGAAAGAACGCCCCAGAGTCAGCCAGACAGGACTTGAACCTGCAACACCCTGCTCCCAAAGCAGGGACTCTACCATTGAGATACTGGCTGTAAGGTTTCGGCCATCTTGGAATCGAACCAAGATTCTCCGCTTAGAAGGCGGATGTTCTATCCGTTGAACTAATGGCCGAAGTGATTACTTGATACCGAGGGCCTTGCTCACCTCGTCGAGCACCTGATGTTTGGCCTTGGCCACAGCGGCGTCGACTTCCATCGGAGTGATGCGTCCCTCGAACACCGGGTAGGTGGTAGGGTCGACCTTGTGGAAGTTGCAGAACTGGTGGTAGGCCAACTCGCGGATGACGGCGTTGCGAACGAACTCCGACCGGTTCAACCCGGACTTCAACAGCACCTCCTCGATGCTGTTGACGATGTCCGGGGTGACGGTCGTGCAGACGCACTCAAGGCCGTAGAACGGGTCCTTGTCGGCCTTGGGAGTTCTGGTCACGGTGCGTGTGACCTTGGTGATGCGGTTTTTGGGCATGTGTGTGCTTGGGTTGGAGATTAGAACGGAACGTTATCGGTGAAGGAGTCGTCCTGAGAAGCCTGACGGCCGTCGCGGATGAGGTCGAGGGCGTCGCGGAACGCCTTGTCCTTGGGCGAGATGGAGCCGTTGTAGGGCTTCGGCTGGTACTCCTTGATGTACCACTGGAGGGAGTTCTCAGGCAGTTCGCCGAGGGTCACGCCCTTGTTCTTGCCGAAAGGCACGACGTAGGACAGGGCCTCAGCCAGACCACCGAGGGTAGCCTTGGGAGCCGGAGCGGGAGCCTTGGGCTCAGGCTTCGGAGCGGGCGTAGCAGGAACCTTCGGCAGGGCCGACGGGTGGATGTACTTGCTGACGTCGGCAGGAGTAGAACGCACGATGCGGTCAGCCTCCCCGTCATCATCCGAAGTAGCCACGTTCGCGACAGCCGCGATGGCGTACCGTCTCAGGTACGAGAACAGGGAACCGGCGTCCTGTCCCTTGAAGTTATCGGGAATCTTGATGAACGTCTGGCGGGCGATGAAACCACCGGAGGCGTGGAGCACGATGGTCTCGATGCCGACGATGTCGCCGGCTCCGCAGGGGAACTGGACGATGGCCAGTCCGTGTTGGGCGAAGATGCCCTTGGTGGCATCAATGTGAGCCCCGAGCGTGGCGTAGGAGTTCTTATGGAACGGGTTCTCCGCGTCCGCCATGACGGCGGTGGTGCGGGCCACAGCCTGAGTGTAGGCGGCGGCGAATTCTGGCGTGATGTTTTGGTTCATGTTGTCGTAGGACATAGGATTATTTGGTGATGGTGAAGGTGTGTCCGTTCTGGACGTAGTGGATGAGGATGAGACGCATCAGGTCGGCACGGGAGATGCCCATGTTGACGGCGGCGTCCTTCAGTTTGTCGGAATGGTTCTGGGGGAGTTTCACCCACAGCAACTTGCTAGGCTCGGTAGGCGACTTGGTTGGTTTGCTCATTTGGTTTTGTTGGTTTTGGTTGGCTTGAAAAGGCGTTCGAGCAACGGAGTGATTTCGGAGCACTTGACCGTGTCGTCTTTGAGGTGGATGGCGTTGAGGCCGGTGTAGGCGGACTGCCACTTGGGGCCGTACTCACGCAGTTTGCAGAGCATGGCACCGGCGGACTTGTAGCCGTCCTCGTACAGGCAACGGCACAGGTCGTTCAGGGCCGGGTCGTTGCGGATGGCGTCGGCAAGGTCGTAGGTGGCCTTGTTGCCGTAGTGGGCGAACTTGTCGTTATCGGGATAGGGTTTGGACATGACGTGGGGCATGGCCTGTTTCTTACCTTTGAACAGGTTTAGGTCCTCGATGGAGGACGTATCTGTGGATTTGAGTTTCATGTATGTGCGGGAAAGTTGTGGGGGCCTTGCTCCCCCGATGGATTACTTGGTACGCTCCTCAAGAGAGGCCACCTTGGCGGTCAGCAACTCCAGACGCTCGATGACGGCGTTGTGGAGGTGGATGACAGCCGAGGCGTCGTTCAGGCCGAGTTCGGAGTACTTCTTGCCGAGCCCCTTGATGGTGGGGTCGACGAGGGCATCCCGTTCAGTCTTGATGGTCTTGATTTCCTTTTCGAGGTCTTCGAGACGGCTCTTGATGGCGTTGATGTTGATTTCGCTCATGCTTTTGTTGGTTTGTCGTTGCTGGTTTTACCCAATGTTAATCGGGTCGAGATGAGTAAGAGATACTATTGTGTAGTCCTCCGCAAGATTTATTTTCAGTTTTTAACCCCCAGCCGCTCGAACAGGTCGCTGTCCTTCAGGCGGGCCACAAAGGCGGCACCAGTCTCCTTGTCGTGGAAACGCTCCAGCAGGGTGTCCCCGGTCAGGTTGGTGGTGATGATGGTAGACCGCTGGTGCATGGTACGCTGGTCGACCAAAGCAAACAGGCAGGAGGCCATACGCTCGGTCATCCGCTCCTTGCCCAAGTCATCCAAGAACAGCAGGGGCACGCTGACCATGTGGTGCATGGCCTTGTCCCATGTCGAGGTGCCCCATGAGGCGACCAGACGGGCCTCCAGTTCAAACATGGTCAGGAACAGGTAGCGGTTGGCCTTTGGGTTGGCCTTGAACAGCCGGTCAGCGATGTACCACGCGGTGCGGGTCTTGCCCTTGCGTGTGGTGCCGTGAACCAACAGGCCCTTGCCGGTCGGGACCCAGTTATGGCATAGGTCCTTCAACTCTGGGGCCAGCCGCTCCGGGTCGGTGCCCTCAAACAGGACAGGCATCGGAATCTCAGGTGGGTTCTTAGCGATGTACTCGCGACGCTCGGCGGCTAGGGCATCCCGCTCGCCCTTGATGAGGCATGGCTCGCTTGAGCAAATCTCAGGGGCACGGAACGTGAACGAGTTGCCCATGCCCTGAAAGGTCACGGAGTGGGTTTCCCCACCGCAGTAGATGCACTTGCCGACGTCGCTCACGACTGCACCCCCTTATCGTTCGACCAGAAGGTGCGGTAGGACGAGGGCAGTCGGCTCCCAGATTTAGTCCAGAAGGATACATCCACCTCGACATAATCGACACCATCGGGGGTCTTGGTCATCTTGTTAAGGTCAGCCGTCAGCCGCTCGACCTCGGCCTTGAGGCGGGCGTTCTCGGCTTCAAGTTCGATACTGCGTTGCTCTTCAGCATTTAGGTTCGCTGATTGCAGATAAGAGTCGATTTGCTCAAGGTGCTGGTTGCGTTCCGTCAGCCGCTCGACCTCAATCTTGAGGCTATCGCACTCGACTGCCAGCACGCTGTTCTCCGCTTGGCGGGCTTGGCACTCGGCCTTGAGGCGGGCGTTCTCCTCCTCAAGTAAACGCTTGTCATGCTCAAGCCCACGACCCCACGCAGTCATCTGCGTGAAGTCAGCCAACAGTCGGGCATAGGCAACAACCATGGCATCAGCCTGACCCGTGTAGACGAGATTGAAAACCTCGGCCCTATCGAGATGCTTGTGGCTCACTTCTTCTCTCCCTCCTTGAACTTGATGGTACGCTGGTGCATCTGCCAGCCGTCTGGCGTGTGGGCACGAATGACGATGGTGTAGTCCTTTTCGCCGTACTCGGCGTACAGCGTGTAGTCCTTGGCCTCGACGCTCATCTTGCCGGTGCCCATGGACATAATCGGGAGCCAGTTCTCAATGTAGTTGGCAATCTTGTCGTCGGCCCAAGCCCCAAAGCCGAGCCGGTTCTGGGCGTCCTTGGTCGCACGGGTGGCGTCAAGGGCCTGCTGGGTCGCCTCACGCTGGAGGCGGACGTGCTCGTTAGAACCCTCTAGCATGGTCGCTGTCGCCCTTGGGGGCGATGGTACGGGTGTTGGCCTGTCCCTTGGGTTCAAAGAGTCCCTGCCAGCCCTGCAAGAGGCTCCCCTCGATGGACTGGATGGACTTCTCCACCCCCCACTGGCTGAAGACAGAGTTCCAGCGGGTGATGTACTCGTTGTTGGTGGACCAACGCTTGGCCCGGCGATGGGCCAGCCACTTGCCCCAGACCAAGGCCAAGGGAGGGTTGGCGACGATGAAACCATCCTCGAAAAGCACCTCCGAACCTTTCCCATCACTTGTGTCTATCTCTTTATTACTATCTGGGTGAAGGGATTTTCGCCCCCTAGGTGAAGAAACTTTCACCCCTCCCGTGAAGGGTTTTTCACCCCGGTCGATGGTGTGGCTGATGATGTCCCAGAGCACCCCGTCGTCGTCCTTGCGGACGTAGCCAGCGTCGAGCAGACGCCCGATGCTGTACTGGGTATTGCGGACGGACTGCCCCATGTACTCGGACAGGGCCTCGCGGGTGGCGAAGCACCCACGCTCGTTGCACAGGATGTGGATGACCCCGAACAGGAACTTGTCGCTCTGGGTCAGCCGCGTGTCCGTAAAGACACGGGCCGGAATCCAGACGCCCTTGAACTCGAAGTCCTTAGCCATTGAGGGCCTGCTTGCCGAGGAACTCGGCGGTTTCCGGGCGACCATTCATGTTCCACCAGAGCCAGCGATTGATGGCGGACTGGTAGAGCATGCGGCCCTTGATGAACATCTCGTCGGAGACGTAGCCGATGCGGACGTCGTAGGGCTCTTCCTTGCTCTGGGCGACGTACTCGAACTTGGTCTCCAACTTGGAGAACTTCTGGACGAGGTCGTGGTAGAAGGCGGACTGCACCGCCCAGCCATTGCTATACGAGGCTCCGGACACGTTGGCGATGTCGGCGACGCTCTTGAGGTCCTTGATGAGCACGTGGTCAGGGAATACATACACGGCGTCGAGCAGGGCCTTGACGTCGACCTCCTTGCCCTTGAACTGACCGTCGATGACCTTGAAGGTGCCGAAGATGGCCTGTTCGTGGCTGGAGGTGATGGCCAGTTTCTCGTCGAAGTACTTCCGGGAGATGGAGGCCATGCGTACCAACTTGGCGAAGTCATCCTGCTTGAGGACGGTCTTGCCCGCGTTGCTCACGCAGAAGGCCTCGTAGATACCCTTACCTTCCTTGGTCCGCCTGTCGCAGTCCGGCAGGATGGCGTACCGCTTGTTGAAGTCGTTGGGCTCAAGCACCTGCGTGTGCAGGGCCGTGCCGAACGCAAGAGCGGGCGTCTCTTCGGGGTTCAGTCGGCGATACTCCGCGTAGGACGGAGAGACGGCGAGCACGTCCTTGAGGTAGGACTGGTTGAGGGCGTCGGCCGAACGGTAGGTCTTGGCGACCTCCGGCGTGACGACCCGGGCCGACACCAACTCCAACTTGAAGTCAGGGTCGGGCTGGAAGGGCTTAGCCATTGAGTTCGGCGTTGATTTTGGCGACACCCTTTCGGATGAACTGCTGGTTGGCTTCGGACTCCTCGATGAGCCGCTTGGCGTCGAGGATGACGTTGGCCAGTTTGGCCTCGGTCTCGATGAGGGCGATGGCCGTGCGGCCGAGGTCGTCTTTGCTGGGCTTGTCGTCGGACTGTCCGAACACCCACTTGAGGGTGAGCGACTCGAACGTCTGGTTTTCTAGGTTAGGCATGTGTGTGCTTGGTTGGGTGAAATTACTGGTTGCCGAAGATGTACATGGCGACGTGCTTATCGAGGGTCTTGCGACCTCCGTTGTGGACCGTGACGCCCCGCTTGATGCAGTTGGCCACGTGCCTGTCAATGGTCTCGATGAAGTGCTTGGAGGTACGCTTGCCCAGCGACTTGGCTAGGGCTCGGATGTTAGCCGCCTTGACGTACTTGGCCATTAGCCGAAGATGACCTCCTCGGCGATGGCGACCTGAGCCATGAAGTCGTCGTGGATGCCATCGGGCTCGTACGTCTCCATCATGTAGTCGTCGGCACGGTCGGCGTCGAGCGTCAGGAGGCTGAGGTACATAACGTACTCCATGACCTTGTTGCGGGAGACGTTGTCGTCGCCGCCGGACTTGCGGCCGAAGGCGTACTTCGTCCAGCGTTCGACTACGACCTCAGGCATGAGCGTGACCCACTTCGACTTGTAGGAGTCGTAGTTGAGGCGAGCCTTGAGCGTCCAGTCCTTGATGGCTGGCTTACCCGAGGCTGTCGCATCGAGGTCAGGACCGGCGAAGGCCGCGTCGAGGAAGCCGCCCTTGGAGAGCGACTCGACCTCGAACCAAGCCGGGTTGATGCCCGTCTCGAAGGCCCCGTTGATGACGGAGGCGATGGCGTTAGTGACACGAATGTCGTTCGTGTCTACTTTGGGAGGCATGATTATCATGTGTGTGCGTGGTTGGTGTTATTACTATTTATTGGTGGTTGTCAAGAGGGAGCCCTTGCGGGCTGTGCTTACTTGCTGAGAGCGAGGCCAGCGATGACGATGACACCCGTGAGGATGGCAGTGTCGATAACGACGGCGACGAGCCAGAGTTCGGCTATGGTCTTCTTATTCATGTGTTGTGTTGTGGTTGTGCCCTTGCGGGCGGGAAAGTTATGCAGGTATTGCAAATTCGGCTACTACTCCGAACTCCCGGCCTTACGGCTACGGGTACCTGCGAAAGAGAGAGGGCTGTGACGCTCAAGGACGACCGTTCCAAGGGTGTATGATTGGGAAACTGTCCTGAGGCGAATGTGCCCTCAAATGGTCCTCAAGGTCGGAATCGAACCAACATTCACGGTCTTTCAAACCGCTGTTCTGCCGTTGAACTACTTGAGGCTAAATGGTCCTTGGTGTCGGAATCGAACCAACATTCACGGTCTTTCAAACCGCTGTTCTGCCATTGAACTAACCAAGGCTAAAGGTGGAGCGTAGGGGAATCGAACCCCTCAAGCAGGGTATTGCATGTACCGCTTGTGTCGTGCCTGACTAACGCCCCGAAATTGAATGTCTGAAGAACAATGTCGTAGTGATTACTCACTGTCGACTCCACTGACAATGCAGGTCAGTAGTCCTTCGTCAAGCGGTTGTAGTCAGATTGCTGTCTAGATTACGTAAGTTGCTGATAACCAGTGCAATCCAGATGCACTATTTTTCACCCAACCCAGTCAATTTGGTGGGCAATCTCGCTATGGGACCGGATAAACAGGGGTCTGTTGGCCTCCACATACTCAGCACCACGGATGGTGTTGTAGGCGACCCACTCGCGAGCATCGTCCACGTGCTGCCCTGTAATTGATTTGTAGATACGATACCACTTGATGCCTGGCCCTTCGTAGTTGAATTCATCATACGCATACATGATGGCGTAGATGCACTCCACGATGTTGAGGTCATACACGGCATGCACCTGCTCGCCAGAGTACGACACACCCACGCACGCATAGTCCAGCCACTCTCTCGGCTCCAGCAGAACCATGTTGCCCAACTCAGGGCTGAAGCATTTGTTGTTCTCGATGTACGTGCCCACCCCGCTCACGCCCTTGTACTCCTTACGCAGGCTGTATGGGATTTTCACTTTCTTCTTTTTGCTTACCTTGGTGTTCGCCTTGCCCTTGCGTCGTGATGTAGAACTCATGGACCCAACACCACACCGGCCCACACCACAGGGCAAGCAAATGAAACTGACTTACTCCAGCGACCAACGTTCCCTGCTCAAGGCCCTCGCCCTCATCGAGTCAGGCGACAATCCCAAGGCCAGAGGTGACGTCGATAGCCCGGATGGCCCAGCCCTAGGCCCATACCAGATACACCAGCATGCGTGGAACCAGATTAGCGATTGGCGAGCCAAGCATAGCCTAGACGTGCGCCCTTATCACACAGCGACCGACCCACATTCGTCGAAGTACTACGCACTCTCGTTCCTGACGTGGATACAGGCTGAGTTCATAGAGCATCACCATGCCCTACCTAGCCCCCAGTTGCTTTACGCTTGCTACTCACTAGGCCCAGCCGTCATACCCAAGATACGACACATGAAAGGGCTGACCAAGACGTCCAGCCCCTTCGAGCCCTCCATGCTTACATCCAAGGCCCCCACAACGCCCCTCACCTCGGTAGGCTATGCCTATGCCCTAGCCCGTCGCAAGATGGCCACAGGCCAACGCTACACCAACCTGCTGGATGCCCATCACCAGTCCATCCGCGACGTCGGTATCCCCCTGCTATGGGAGTGAACGATAGGGCCAAGTTCGACCTAGACCTCCAGTACGGCCAGCAGGGTGAACGCTGGCTCACTTGGCTGGGTACAGACCAAGCCAAGGTCGAGGTCAAGACCGAGCGGGACGCTTGGGCCACCACCGGCAATGCCGTGTTCGAGTACGAGTGCAGAGGCAAGCCCTCAGGCATCGCCGTCACAGAGGCCGACTACTGGTGCCACATCCTACGCCTAGGTGACGTCCCCCAAGCCACCTACCTGTGGCGTACCGAGGACCTCAAGGCCTTCCTCCGTAAGTGCATCACCATGCCCGGCCATGCTGGCTCACGCCTCACCCTAGGTGGCGATGACAATGCCTCCAAGGTCATCCTAGTGCCTGTCCCTGCCCTCTGGAGGATAGCCTCAGAGACCTTACCGTTTGCCACCAGAGCCCAGTCCAATCCCTGAACGACGTAGCACTAGGGCCAATCCCTAGTCTGGCTTCCTAGGCCATTCCAAGGGGTGAATCGGTCTAGGTGTATCTAACCCGTCGCGACCCCCATGGTAAGGGTATAAAGATAGACCCCATGTCAAGCCCCCTATCTACCGGCCATACGCTTTGGCACGCTTTATGTGTGTGATTGACCCAAGATTAGGGTACAACTAGACATAATGAATCTTGTGCGAAGTCCAATCCTGACAACCTAGCACATGATTAAGGGGGCGGGGGGGGTCGAGAAATTTTTTCTTCCGTTTTCGTTGACGGATTCACATCCACCACTGTTTTGTCCAAAAAACCTTTAGGGTCCTGAGCCCACGACAGGAAGGACTGGGTGGTTTCTGGCTTGGCCGGGGCGGCTTCCAGTTCCACGACATCGAATTTCTTGCCGTCTTGGCCCACCCCTTTGGATTTGAGCAGTTTGTCCAGCGTTTCGTGGGTAATGCTGAATCTGTGCTCAACGACCGCCTGAGGCTGGTCTTGGAGGGTCTGAATCTTGTCGATTGCAATACCCATGGCGATAGGCACTTGGGAGACATGCAGACTATCGAGTTCGTCGACCAACTTCTGAGAGGCTCTTTGGACGAAGGCCTTAAGGTTGCGTACAGTGGTGGCTTTGAACTCGTCTTGCAGACCCGTGGACTCTGGCATAGCCTTCTTTATTGCCGTTACGTTGTTGGGGGACATCTTGGCCAACTTGGCTACCTCTAGGACCGGGGTGCCCTGACGGAGCATCTCCTCGACCTGTTGGCGGCGTTCCTCGGAGACGCGGGAGGCGTTATGGTTGGAGGAGGGGTTGGTGTCTAGGCGTTCGTTGTCCACGGTTGACAGGACCGTAGTTGGGGCTCAAGGGTTGTCAACGATGCAAGAGGCTGACGAATACTTTGAACGTAGGTTCTTGGTGGACATGCCGCCTATTCGGACGACCCATCAGGCGGACCTGCGTATCCTCAAGACGAGGGACGGACGCCAGTTCATCGGCAAGATGGCGAACTCGGACATCAAGCGATGGGTCGAGCAGTTCAAGTTGATGGCGAAGAAGAATGTCCCGGATAAGCCATTTGATGGCCCGCTGGAACTGACGCTGTACTTCGGCTTTCCGCTCATCAAGGCGGACAAGGGCAAGGCGTCGGCCATGACGACGAAGCCCGACTTCGACAACTTGGCTAAGTCCGTCTGCGATGCCCTGACCGACCTCGGCTTCTGGCACGACGACTCTCAGGTGGTGTTCGGCAAGGTGATGAAGTTCCGCACCCCCAGTCCGTTCGTCGGCATCTTCATCAAGCCAGCCCCGTGGATTGACGACCAGTACTGCGAGGCCATCCGTACGCACCTGACCCATGAATGAACTGCTGAAGGAGTCTGAGGTCATCGAGCGTTGGGGCGTTCCCAAGGACGAACTGGTGGCATACCGCAAGGATGTGCTGGTTGAGGGCCGGGACTGGGAACGCATCCCTTCTGGCAATCGGCCCATCCAGACCTGTCCTGTCGCTTTCACCGAGGAAGGCCAGAATCGGGTGTTCGAGCGTTTCGGCCTGAAGCAGGGCCCCTACGTCGCCGAGCCCGCCGAACTGCCGAAGGAGGAAATCCTCAAGGCGACCGTCACGAAGGTCGGATTCCCGAATCGCCGAATCATGCAGATTCAACTTGAGGACGGAAAGCGGGTCTTCTGCAACGTTTTCGACTCAACGCCGTTCAAAGCGGAATTGCCCATAGCGGTTAAGTATCGCGGAGGGCGTTATTACTGCGAACATCGCCCCACCTCGATTCTCCGAGTTAACCACCTTGTCAACAGAACCAAGAACAATGAAATACCCAAAGAATAGCAAAGAATCGTCCGAATCGAAGAACTTCGAGAAGGGCGAAAGACTGATGAAGACCGAACGCGAGTATCGCGAGCCCTCTCGCGGCAAGTCGAAGTCTGACAGCATGCCCTCCGGTGGTCGCAAGAACTACAAGGGCAAGAACTGGTGCTAACCGCCGCCGCCGATAAAAAGCCATGACCGTCGTCATCATCACCACTCTCCTCGTCCTCTCGTCGTTCGCCCTCGGATTCATGTTCGGGGTGAACAACCCTGACTGCGTCCAGAAGGTCCGCGACTTCATCGCGTTCTGGAGGAAGAAGTAACATGGGCTTGGCCGACAAGGCGATAGCGGGAGCAATCCGTGCGGTCGTCAAGGCCGTCGGCTCCGCGGAAAAAAAGACCGCAGGCTATGTAGGCTCCAAGGTTCTTAACGCGAGAGCCTCCGGTCTGGGCGACTCTCGCTACACCCTCAACGGATACATTTCCCAGTTCTTTCCGAACGCGGCCGAGAAGGACGTGGTCAAGAATTACGGGGTAGCATCAATGCTCCCTAGGGGCTACATGCGTCCGTTTGATTTGAAGTTCGTCCGCCAAACGGGAAAAACAGGACCAGACCCAAAGCCAGATAAGGTGTACTTGGCGGGACACGACATCACCGACCACTGGCACAGCGGCAACTTCAAGCCGGACCATTGGGCTGAGTACCTGCCAAATGGCGGGCACAAAGTCGGGTACAGCCCGAAATGGTGGAAAGGCGACCCGCTTGATGACCTCAACCTGACATGGCGTAAGTTCAAAGATAACCCTCTCGGCAGGGAAGGGGGAATTTCGGGCCAGTACACCCAGAGACTGTCGGATTACGGCCCCGCTGAAATCGAGATGGGCCGCGAATGGATTGCTGGCACTGGTGCCAGTGCCGCCGCCTTCTGGGGGGCTGTCTCGCAGATGCGTAAGCCCAACTTCCAAAGACAGCAGGTAAAACCGGCCACCGATGCGGAGCAAAGAAGATAAGGACTACGAAGTCTTTGCCCCGTCCAGAGGCACCAATCACCTGCTCGACCCGACGCAGGTAAACAAGTCGTTTGAACTGGGGACCGACGAGAAGGCCCGCATGATGGAGCGTCTCGCAGGTGACAAGTCGGGCGACGAACGCACCAAGGCCGCATACGGCCTCAAGGCCGCTTTCATCGCCGACAACGCAAAAAGCACCTACGGCCTCGGCACCCATGAGGAGCAGAGGATGATGGAGCGTTTCGAGGCTAGGAAACATGAGCCCAAGACTAGGGGAGGCGGACCGAAAAGTACTTTGAGGACGCCTAAAAAAATGTTTTCGTCCTTCGGACGAGGCGTGCCTTTTAGCGGCGGGCTGGGCGGGTTCTTCAAGTCTGGGTTTGCTGGCCCCGCGATTGGATACGGGTCCAAGCGGCACTTCATCCCGAACCAAGGCATGTTTGACATGGGCACGAACGTAGGCCCTAAGACCCTCCAAGGGCTGTCCTTTAATGGGGCGTTCCCTATGCTGAACTACCAGCAGTTTAGCACGTCAACCGGTGCGGCACCGCATGACGAGGAGGAAGAAGACTGATGTCCGCCGATAGCGTCACGGTCGCCGGGATGAAACTCACAAAGCATCCCATCATCCACCTTCCGTCCGAGGACGAGGTGCTTGAGATGGCACGGACGCTCGGCACCGATGCCACCGTGGAGGTGATGCGTCGCCGTGAGGAGAAAATTCAGGCTGAGGCTCAGGACCCTTACAGGCACGGGTTTGAGCCGACGAGTTGGGCAGACGCGGACGGGCTTCTGATGAAGGGCTCGGAATTGCTAATCATGGGTGGAAATCGTGCTGGCAAGACCGAGTACGCCGCGAAGCGGGTGATGCAACTGCTGTGCTCCCGACCCAACAGCCGCGTCTGGTGCCTGCACACCACAAGCCAGACGTCCATTCAGATGCAACAGGCGGTCATCTGGAAGTACATGCCCCCTGAGTTCAAGAACGCCCGCAAGACCAAGGTCACGAACATCCAGTACTCGCAGAAGAACGGCTACACGGACGCGACCTTCGTCCTTCCCAACCGAAGCCAGTGCTTCTTCATGAACTACGGTCAGGAGAAGAAGGTCATCGAAGGTGGCGAACCCGACCTGATTTGGTGCGATGAGTTGGTGCCGCAGGACTGGATTGAGACCCTTCGCTACCGTCTGGTCACTCGCTCGGGTAAGATGATTCTCACCTTTACGCCAATCACGGGGTTCACCCCTGTCGTGAAGGACTACGTGTCTGGGTGCCGCATTAAAAAGTCCCTGTTCGCTGACCTGTTGCCAGACACCCAGAACGTTCCGGGCGTGCCTAAGGGCCACATGCCCTACATCGCCGACTGCTCCAAGGGCTCTGCAAGCGTCATCTGGTTCCACTCCATCCTGAACCGATACTCGCCGTTCGAGCAAATCAAGTTGGCACTACGCGGCAGAGGTCCGTACGAAATCAAGATTCGTGCGTACGGCTGGGCGGAGTCTCTGGCAGGCTCCCAGTTCCCACGCTTCGGCGAGCCGAACATCATCCCAGCCAATCAGGTCCCCAAAGAGGGAACCAACTACATGGCCGTTGACCCGGCTGGCTCCAGAAACTGGTTCATGGTCTGGATGAGGGTGGACAAGGACGGCAACAAGTACGTCTACCGCGAGTGGCCCGACATCAGCATGGGCGAGTGGGCACTGCCATCCGAGAAGCCAGACGGACGACCCGGTCCAGCCCAGAAGCAGGGGGCGGGCATGGGTCTCAATGAAATCAAGGAGCACATCAAGGACCTAGAGGGCGGAGAAGAAGTCAATGAACGCTTCATCGACCCTCGGGCCGCTGGCTCTCCGGTCATCAACAAGGAGGGCGGCACCACGCTCCTTCAGTTGCTTGATGAGGAGCCAAACCCAATGTACTTCACGCCAGCCGCTGGTCTTAGGCTTGAGGAGGGCATCTCCATCATCAACGACTGGTTCTCCTACGACCAGAACCAGCCCATCTCTACGGTCAATCAGCCTAAACTTTTCATCTCAGAAGACTGCAAGAACCTCATGTGGTGCTTGCGTGAGTGGACCGGCTCCGACGGCGAAAAGGGCTCCAGCAAGGACCCCATCGACGCCCTTCGCTACATCGCCGTGATGCAACCCGATTTCGCCGACAAGCAGACCAACAAGCCTCTGTTTGGTGGCTCCTATTGACATGAACCAAACACCACCACTCCTCAGGCTCGCGGAGGCATCGCGGCACTTCGGCCTATCCAAGACCACCCTCATCCGACTCCGCAAGCAGGGCGTCCTGAGAATCTTCAAGACCCAAGGCGGCCAGAACATGTTCTACCGCGACGACATCAAAGCATTCCTTTCCAACAATTCCACCCCTTCCAACAATGAGCACGTTCAATAAGCGAGACGGTTACAAAGACCCCCTCGTCTACCACGAAAAGAAGCCAGACATCGTCAACCTGCTGGTCGAGTACCAGCGGTCCGCGTACCATGGCACCATGGTCAGCAAGATGGTCTGGGCCGACGACATCAGGCTGGCCCGCTGGGCTGGCCAGACCGACGACGGCAAGAAGCACTCTTGGGCCAGACCTGATGGCGACCCGGCGTTCCCGTTCGAGGGTGCGTCTGACGTCCGCGTCCGCCTTATCGACCGACTCATCAGGGACCAGAAGGCAATGCTGATGACCGCCTTCAACTCCAGCACACTCAAGGTGGGTGGTACCGAGATTGGCGATACGCTCGCCGCCTCATCGGCAACCAGCCTCATGCGTTGGCTGGTGGAGACCAAGTTGAAGTCCGAGTTCCACCGGGAAGCCGAACTGGTGGCAGACTACATGCTCACCTATGGCTGGTCCTGTGCCCAGATTACTTGGGACCGCCAGATTGGCCTCCGTCGCCAGACCATGACCATGGAGGAGTTGTACGCCGTGGCCGAGCAGGAAAAGGCCATGGGCATGAACAACGCCGAGATGCTCATTCAGGCCATCTCCAATCCGTCTAAGGAGGACTACGCGGTTGAGTTGGCCCGTCAGCAGTTGCCGAAGATGAAGGTTAAGCAACTCCGCAAGTTCGTCAGAGACATGCGTGAAATCGGCTCGGGTGAACTTGAGGAGGTGTACATCCAGAAGAACCTCCCCAAGATTACCGCCCTCAAGCCGTTCGACGAAATCTGTTTCCCGCCAGAGACCAGCGACCTCCAGCAAGCCAGAGTCATCTTCCGCCGCCAGTACATGACGGAGGTTGAACTGCGGTCGATGATTAAGAACGCCAACTGGGACCCGGAGTTCGTGGAGGCCGCGGCTAAGACCATCGGTAACCACTACTACTTCAACGACCCTAACCTCGTACCGACGACTACCGTGCTGAACTCGAATGTTCAGCGTGGCGACAACCTCGTCGAGGTGGTTTGGGCCTATTACCGCCAGTTGGACGAAGCGGACATCCCTTCCATCTACTACACGGTATTCTCCCCTCAGGTTGGCAACGAGATGTACGCCATCCAAGAGATGCTGAACTACGCCCACGGCGAGTACCCGTTCATCCCGATTCGTTTTGAGATGTCCCGCCGTCAGGTCACGGAAAGCCGAGGCATCCCGGAAATCAGCAAGACCGAGCAGGACGAGGTCAAGGCCCAGCACGATGCCTTCCGCGACCGCACAGCCCTCGAAATCATGCCGCCCGTCAAGGTGGTCAAGCGTGTCGGTGCCCTCAACCGAATCGCCCCCGGTCAGGTCCTGCCAGTCTCCACCAAGGACGACTACACTTGGATGGAGCCTCCGTCCGGCAAGGCTGAGTACGCCATCGCCATCATCAAGCAAATCGAGGTCAACCTAGGCAACTTCTACGGCTTTATCGTCGGGGATGAGATTGACCCCAACAAGGTTCGCATGCTCCAGCAGTTGCAGGTCAACAACTGGCTCCAGTTCTGGACTCAGGTCTACAAGCAGATGTTCTCACTGTGCCTGCAATTCATGCCCGAGGAGGAGGTGACTCGCATCACCAACGCCCCGCTGAAGCAGAACATGTCGGACATCCATAGCCAGTACGACTTCAATGTCCGCTTTGACGTTCGCGATACCGACCCTGAGTTCGTCATGGAGAAACTCAAGGCCATCGTCGAGACTGTCGTCCCGCTGGACAGCGGTGGCGTCATCGACCGCAACAAGTTGGTCAAGTTGGTCGTCGAGGCTATCAGCCCGGATGCGGCCCGCGAACTTGTCATCGACCAGACCACGGCTTCCCAGAAACTGTACAAGGATGTCATCAACGATGTCGGCATGATGATGCTCGGCAACGAGGCCCTGTACGTGGAAAACGACCCGACCGCCGAATCGAAGATGCAGTACCTTCAGGAGATTCTTCAGAAGAACCCGAAAGCCGCCGCCGCGGCCCAAGGCGACAGAATCTTCCAAATCCTGCTGGAGAACTACACCAAGAATCTCCAGATGTCCGTCGAACAGCAGAAGAACAAGCAAATCGGCCGTATCGGCGTCTCCCCTGCGTCGGAGCAAATTCAGGGCGAAATGCAGGAAGCCCAAGCGGAGCAGGCCCAGCAGGCTCCGATGGAGGAACAGCAGGCTCCGGGCGGCGTGCCGCAACCGGGAATGGGCACCGGGATGCTCTAATCCATGGAAATCGACCCAAACACGAAGGCGTTCGGCTTCGTCAACAAGGACGCAGAGGAGGTGTACAACGCCATTCTAGTCCTTCTCGACGCCGAATTCCAAAACTGCCTAGTCACCGTCATGAATCCCAAGGTCGTCGGCGAAGAAAAAGCCTTCGCCGCAGGCCAAATCACCGCCTACAACGACGCCTTGCGTCTTTTTCAGGCTAACAGGGACTTCATGATGAAGGTGCGGACAGGAGAAAAGCATACCAAAGCAGACCAAAGCGGTGGTCATGGGGTCATCTGACTTGCTAACGCCACCACACGGACGATTTTCGGACTACTTCTGCGTGCTAAGTAACGCTGACTATGGAACCAGACTCCAACATCCCGTCTAACGACGAAATCCTCGGACTTGAGCCCGAGGCTAATCAACTCATGGCCCAACCAAGCGAGCGTGCCGACCTCGCTGATGATGAAAAACTCACCCAATTCTTTGGGAGAGCACTTGCTGACGGTCAGCAGGAAGCAGTTGAGCCCGCTGTTGAACAGGCTCAGGCCGAGGAGGACCTTTCAGATGGGTCCGAGACCGAGCCAGAACCCCAGAATGAGGAAACTCACGGGGAGGAGCAGTATCAGGAGGAGCCGAGGGCGTCGAAGGGCGTCGACAAGCGAATCTCGAAACTGACCGCTCAGCGTAAAGAGGCTGAGGAACGTGCAAAGAAGTTGGAATCGGAACTCGAAACGCTCAAGCGTCAAAAGGCCGCTCCCAGAAACGAGGCTAATCCATTCAATGCCTTCGATTCAGAGGAGAAAATTCAGGCCGAGTACGAGCGTCAGAAGGAAATCCGACTTTTCTGCGAACGTTACCCAGACGGGTACTACGAGGACGGCAAGGAACCAATCTCTAAGGAGCAGATTGCCAAGGCGAAAGTCACGGCACTCAAGGCCGTGGACGATTACCTGCCGGAGCAGTTGGATTACGTGACCAAGAGCAAGGCCTTCCATGGCATGGCTCGCAAGGAATTCCCTTGGCTGGACAACGACCAAGACAAGCGGGCCATCATGGCCAAGCGTTTCGTCGAGGCCGTCCCAGAACTCAAGAGATTCCCGGACTACGAAATCTACGCCGCTCACCTCGCCAACGGTATGGTGTCCTATCAGCAGCAGAAAGCCGCCGCTAGACAGGGTATCGCACCGCAGAGAGTACCGGTCCAGCCGACCAGCAATGCTATGCCAAGCCCTGCGGCCCAGAAGGCCAACGGTAACGTGGCAAAGCAAGCCGCGGAACGCTACAAGCGAACCTCTTCCCTCGACGACCTGTCCGAGGTGTTCAGAAACAAGTTCATCTGAGCCAAAATCATCATCACTATGGCCTCCCTATTCGAGTCCCAGTTCCAGAATCAGCGTCCCTTGCAGGGTGCCCGCGTGGGTATCCGCGAGGAACTCTCCGACCTCATCACCAACGTCGACGCCAAGGAGACCCCCATCTCCTCCATGGCCAAGCGTGGTTCCAAGCCCGGTAACACCACGTTCCGCTGGCAGGTCGACCGCAATCCCGAGCCGTCCGTCGAACTCGGCATCCTTGATGGCAAGGACGTCGACCCGACGAACCCCTCGTCCAACGCCGACTTCAAGCAGTACACCATCGGGTACCGCACGGAAGTCGAGAACAACATCCACCTGTTCCGCAGAGCGGTCCACGTGTCCAACCTCACTCAGGACATCCTGAACATCGCCGGTGTTCAGAACGAACTGAGCCGCCAGTTGGCGAAGGCCACCATCGACCTCAAGCGTTCGATGGAAATCACCTTCACCTCTGACATCATGCCCGCCATCGACGACGGCGTGACCCCGTATCGCACCCGTTGCCTTACGGCTTGGCTGAAGAAGGACAAGGCTACCGCCACCACGAACGCCGACAAGTACGGCGTCCAGAACCAGTCCATCCGCGAAATCGACTCGAACTTCGTCACCCCTGACTCCTCCATCGTCGGCACGGGCACCGATGTCAGCAACCTCAACGAGAACACCGTTCAGGATGTCATGACCTCGGTCTACGAGCAGACCGGCCAGTTCAAGAACCACGAAGCCGTCGTCGGCACGAAACTCAAGCGTCAGTTCACGGAACTCGTCTACACGACCCGTGCTCCCGCTGGTCCTTCGTCCTCCACGGGCATCCGCTCCACCCGCGACGCCAACTCGGACACCATCTCGGCCTCCGTCGACTACTTCGAGGGCGATTTCGGTAAGTTGGCTCTCATCCCGACCCAGTTCCTCCACGCTGGCGTCAACCCCTACACCATCGTCGAGTTCACCGAAGGTGGCGTCCAGAAGTTCAAGTTGTACGACGGCCGCGAGACCTCCGAGTCCAACCGCGTCAAGTCGCTGACCTCCGACGGTTCCACCGCCGGTGCCATCAGCGTCTCCGCTGGCAACCTCGAAGCCAAGAAGGCTGTGTTCCTCACCGCCTCCGCGAACGCCCTGACGGCCGATAACCTCGTCATCGCCGCCGCGTCGTCCTCGACCGCAGACCGCAACGCCGCCGCCGCTCTGGCGAAGTATCGTGCGAACCTGCACCTCGAAAACGCCAAGTGCAAGGGCTTCATCATCCCTTGGGACATGCTCGAAGTCCGCTACGGCGGTAACATCGCTCAGGTCCGCGAACTCACCGAAAATGGCGGCGGTCCTCGTCGCATGATGGAGGCCATGGCGGCTCTGCTCGTCCACAGCCCCCTGACCTTCGGTATGTTCGACTACAAGGCGAACAACGCCTAATCGGGTACGGACGTGGCTGGTCTTGAATCCATCCACGAATCCATCCCCGACGAACTCATACCAGACATGGTAGCCGAGTTCCGTCGGGGGTGGGCCCTCCGTAAGGCTCAGGCCGCGGCCACTAAAAAGGCCATGGCTCAATTCAACCAACTTCAACACCGTCACGTTGAAGGTCTTGGACAAATGTCGGCCCGTATTCCTGAGGAATCCTACCATTACTGGGGGATGAGACTGGGGTACGAATGCTGGCGTGACGATGGGTTCATGAAGGAGTTCCTTCGTGATAACCCCGAGTGCAGGGTGAACTCCAAAGCGGAGAACACCACCCTGCTGGTCAACGGCACCAAGGGCCTCGTAGATGCCCACGGCCGTCTACTTTCTTAATGCCTAGAGCATCCAAGCCAACCCCTCCAACGCCCCCGGCTAAGCCCGCTGGGCACATGCAGGACCCTGTGCCTGTTCAGACCTTCAGAGACGCCTCGGCATACCATGCCGCCAGACAGGCCATGAAGGACGCCGGTAGGGACACTAGGGGGTCCGTCTCCATGGACGGGACCTACACGCTCGGTGCTACCAATTACAAGCGTCGCCCAGAAGCCAAGGGCAACAACATGCAACCAATGGAATGAGAAGCGTCTACTTCAGCGAAATCCTCCATACGGCCCTGCAACTTGCTGGTCTGGATAGGGGCCTTACTACGCCTGAGCGTTTCGCCATGGTCAGGGACTTCGCGTCCATGCGTCTTCGTTCCGTCTGGGAGATGAACGAATGGACCGACCTGAAGGTGCTGACCAACTGCCCGGTCGTTTTGGTCGGTGAACGCCGCACCGTCCCGCTGGACGCATCAAAAGGCCAAGTCTTGACCATCTGGGACAAGGACCCGCTGGCCTACAGTGCCACCCAAAGGGACTTTGAACTCATCAATGGCGAGATTACCCTCCGTAGCCGCACGGATAGCAACGTCTGGGTCGAGAGCCGCAAGGAGGCTCCCCGCCTGTTCGGCGATGCTTGGAGCACCTCCCAGTCCTACCGCAAGGGGGCTCAGGTCTACTACGACTCTGGCTCGGAAAGCGGCTCCCTTGTCCCTGTCAACGGCTTCCCGGTTCAGGGCGACTTCTATGAGTACACGGGCACTAATCCTTCAGGCACTGGCTCGATTCCTACGGTTGCTTCGTGGGAAAGAGTCGTCATCCCGAAACTCTTTGCCAACGCCGTTATCCATGGCGTCCACGCTGACTACCGACGCTCTACGAACGAACTCGAAGCGGCCCAGTCGGCGGAAGCGGACTACGCGAAAGCGGTAGACTCCGCCCTTGACCAGACCCTGCGTCAACAGGGCTCGACAAGACCCATCAACTTTAGAGGATACTAACATGTTCAAACTACTCCCCCAACAGATTCCGAGTGTCTCCGTGACCTCGTTTGACAACGCCGCCAGTGCCAAGGTGCTGGACCGTGCACGTAACCGCCGCATCTTCGGCATCGTCAACAGGGGGACCACCGTCATGGAAGTTCGCCTGAACGACGCTGGCAATGGCGACCCCATCTTCCTGAAGGCGGCTTCCACGCTGACCGCGGCTGATGGTGGTAGCCTTGAGTTCAATGGCTACAACGGCTACGTCTACGCCAAGGGCACCGGCTACGTCTATCACTTCTCCGAGGAAGTCTAATCCATGCCAATCTACAACGGCGGTGGCGGTGTCGCTGGCATCACCGTTGAGACCGACCCGTCGGCTCTCAAGATGGCCAACAACCTTAGCGACGTAGTCAACAAGGGTACGGCCAGAACGAACCTTCAAATCTACTCCAAGACCGAAGTAGACACGGCGGTCACTAACATCAGCCTGACGCCGGGGCCTCAAGGTCCTGCGGGTCCTGCGGGTCCCGCCGGAAGTGCCGGACCAATGGGTCCAGCGGGCCCAGCGGGAGAAGCGGGCCCAGCGGGTCAACAGGGTGCTGTTGGCGATACTGGCCCAGCGGGCGAGGCTGGCCCAGCGGGTCAAACCGGTCCAGCAGGTCCTGCTGGGTCGCTGGTCTACAACTACATGGGGGCGTACGACAATGGCCTCACCTACATCGTCAACAGTGCCGTAACGTTCCAAGGTCAGGTCTACGTCATGACGACCTCGGTTGGTGCCGCTGGGTATGACCCAGTTGGATACCCAAGTTACTGGACTCTGTTCGTTGCTAAGGGTGCCGATGGTGCGGACGGTGCAGATGGTGCAGTGACGACTAACGAAGTGCAGTCCTACATGCTTACCTACGTCGCCGCTGGCGGTGGAGTTGCTTGTGCGGAAAGTAGTGGTACCAAGATTCTGGTGTCCGCCAACTACCAGCCGCAGGTGGCCAATGACTACACAGGTCCGTACGTCGGACAGAATGGCGGATGGGTTCAACTTCCTACGTATCCAATCTCCAGTGCCTCCACTCAGGCCAATGCAAGCGGTTACAGCAATGCCCAGTTTGACACTACCCACTACCCGACGGAACTGGCCCTGACCATCAACGGGGTTACATACTACGTCCCCGCTAGGTCGTGATTCGTAGGGGGTCCATAGTCGTACCTACGGCCCCGTTTGTACCCCACCATCCGTTCCAAGTTGAGTGGGCTAAGGGAGTTCAACTCTGTTGCTACGTCGGGATAGTCGTCGACAGCGACATGGCCGAGACGGACGAGTGGAAGCCGAAGAAGTTTCCCGAGAAAATCGGCATGTCCATGGCCATAACTTCTCAGGGCATGTCCCAACGTAGGCTTGGCCAGAACAGGCAGGTCATGTCCAATAAGTTTTTTTCTACAGGGGCGAGAACTGGCTCCGTCAAGATTTACAGCAAGGCTGGCTTTGGAAGGGTTGCATCGAACACGGCACAGCCGCTGGACGAGCAAAAAGGCCGTGCCGAATGGAACGAGTCTGACATCCTTGGCACAAGCAAGCCCGACAGCGTTTACCTAGTTCTGCACCAAATCGCCGACAAGAAGTGGTGCCTAAGTTGGGTTAACGAGACAGACGTCGAGAAAGATGACGTCAGAATCGTCGTAATCAAGAAGTCCGTAGGCAGGGGAATCAGGGACTGGTTCCTGCTCCAAATGTGGAAAAGCGATTACGTAGCCGCTAGGAGCGTCGTAAATCATTTTTACGAGATGAACGTCAACCCGACGTCAACCGCGGGCACCTTCAGGGTAAAGTTCCAATACGACAGGGTAATCGAAGGCAACATGACGACCGGTGTTTCTTATCGTAGTTGGGTCCCCAGCACTCCTTGGGTAAACCAATACAACTTTCACACGCCTACGCTGGATTCGGTGGCATTGAACATGACCGAATCGCAGAATCCGCATAAGGACATAACCGAAACTACGTACTTCTTCCTCGAATTCACTCATGCACCTACGATTGGCCTCGGGGATTTGAACCCATACACGAACTCCGGCAATCTGTATGAGTGGATTGCAGACTCGATTACCGACTTCAAAATCACGTATTCGACGACGCCAATGTCCGGCTTTCAGAACGACCCGCCCAACACGACAGATACCCTCTACAAGTACCCGCTTGGCTACGTTGAAATAACTAACAATGTGGCTACGGTCGTCATGCAGACGCACATCAAGGTGAAATCGGAGGACCTTCTTCGTATTGATTTTGGCGGAACTTGGAGCCCATCCGTATGGGAGTATCAGGGTGACGGCGAAAGCGGTGGTTACGTCATGACTTCGCCTACGGCCATCACTGGCAACTGGTATTCTTACTTGTCGACGATGATTCAACCGCTACCAATGCTGACCTAATGCCACGCGAATTCCAACAGGACGGCGAGGTCTCCTTCGGGGGCTTCAACAGTTTCCCCAACAGTTCCTCGTTCGACCCAAACAAGGGCATCCTTGAGTCGTCGGTCAACATGCGTATCGACGCCGGGGTCATGCGTCCACGCTACGGGTGCGTCAAGGTATCCGACCCCCTGCTTGGGGACTGTGCCTACGCGGCCTCGTCCCACGGGGTGGAGGACTACATCCACGTATTCTCCGTCGGCGGTCAGGTAAAAAGCCTCTGCACCAGCAACCAGTACATCACCCCTACGACCCAGCCCACGCCTCCTAGGCCATACATCAAGTGCTCCGGGCAGGGCTATGCCACCCTAGGGTCGATTGAGGCCGCTAAGGCCGAATTCTGGAACGGTGCCTACGACTTCACGACCTGTTGCAACGTCGTCGGCCGCATGGCCTACGCCAAGGGCGACCAAATCTGGTTCTCTCTGTTCGGCGGCATACAGCCATTCGACCCAGACACGCTTTCCCTGACCCTAGGGACTTACGACGACATCCTGAAACTGCACTATTCCAACACCACCCGCAAGTTGTACGCTTTTGGTGCTTCCAGCGTCTACGAGGTGGAGCCAGCCATCACCGCCGCGGCCTTGGCCGAGGGTAAGCCCAATGAATCCTTCTTCGCCAAGATTAAACTGCTTTCGGCTCAGGAGGGAATTGCGGCCCCAGACACGGTTGGCGAGACAAACGGCTCAATCATGTGGCTGGACAATGGTGGCCTCACCAAGATTGACCTAGGAAAGGGCATGATTGAGGGGGAAGGCCCGATTTCCGACCCTATCTTCGACATCTTCGGAGAACGGAATAGTGCCGAGTTGGCCAATTGCACGGCCGTAGCCTGCCAAGGCCGCTATTACATCGCCTACCCTTCCGTCGGCTCTGGCCCGAACGACCGTGTCTTGGTCGTAAACACGACACTTCCGGGCACTTTCGAGAGCATCGACACCTACCCGTTCAACATCAAGCACCTCGTCAAGGCCAGAGACTCGCTGGGCATCCTGCGGGTCTACGCCGTCACGCCTAATGGCACGGTCTACCTGCTTGAGGAAGGCGATACGGACGCCGGGACCGCCATCCAAGCCTCGTTCAGGACCCGCGACTACAACTTCCGCACCGACTTGGACAAGCGGTACGACGCCGTAACCATGAAAGTGGATACGAAAGGCTCGGCGACCTTCGAGATGCGGTTCCTAACCGTCAATCCCGACTCCTCCACGGCTATCGACAAAGTCGACGGCAACCTCGGCACAACGGTTCGGCGTGCTTTGGCTGGGAAAAAGTCCGTCGGCGGCAAGATTGAGGTGGTTGTTTCTGCTGGTCGACCTCACTTCTACTCTGTATCTGTTGATGCAACCGTTGCTGGCCGCTCTATCTTCGGCGTATTCTAATGGCATTCCCAACTAAACTTTACGAAGACTACGACCGCTCCGATACGACGTCGGAGGAGGGGTTCATGTTCATCACCCGCGACCCTGCCGCGGAGATGGATTACACCGTCAAGACCCTCAAGGAACTCATGGAGCCCGCTGGCGATTGGGCTATCGCAGAAACTCGGGCCGGTGACATCCTCAAAGCAAGATTCAACTCGGTAGAGAATACCCTGTTTACGAACGTCGACTCCAGATGGGCTACGAAACTTGCGTCCATCAAGACCGAGGTGCTTGGCAATCAGGCGGAGTTTGCCTACGGACAGTACCTCGCTGGCATGAGTGCGGCGTTTGGGGGTGGACATACCGCTACCGCAATCTTCCAGAAGGTTAGCAGTGAGGAACGCAAACTGGCCATCATCGACGCGGCTACCAAGAACCTGCAAAGCCTCAACTCGCTTACCTATCAGTCCACTTCTGCCATGCCGCTCGTAGTGCCACTTGAGTCGCAGTTGGTCGCCGACGCCTCCGCTTCTGCCGTAGAGGCTCACGCAATGGGCAACATCAGGTCCCAGCAAATCAGGCAATCCAAGGCGGCTGGAGCCATTCTCGAATCACTCGGACCAAATATGGGCAACAATCCAACGCCGTACGAGGAGGTGCTAGCCTTCGCGTCGGTCAACGCCACCGGCAAGGCCGCAGTTACCAAATGAACACAATGCAACTAGGGGACTATCGCGGAGGTCGCGATAGCATCACGAACCTGATGGGTGCTGAGATTCCCCAACTCAAGAACATCAATCAGGCCGCACTTACGTTCGGCTCTCTTGGCCTTCAGGGAATGATTAAGAAGAACGTCACCCAGCAGACGTACGACCTAGACCTCAGGAACAAGATGCTTGCCAGCAGGCAGTCTCTGTCCGACCAGATGGGCATCGCCCAGAACAACTACGAGTTCCAGCGTCAGGCCGCGGCCGAGAAGCAGGCCCAGATGATGGGCATGGAGGACGATGCCATGGCTGGTCAGGAAGCCGCCATGATGGATTGGGCGAAGAACGTCATCAATCTTTACGAGCCAAATAGCCCAGAACGCAAACAGGCCGAGGCAACCTTGGGTATGCTTCAGCAAAGACCGCGTGGAAATACCGCCTTCAACAAGGGCTACTCCACCTTCATCAACGAAAGAAACATCGGAGACATGATGAACCAAGGTGCCGCTGGTGCCGCAGGCTACCAGAAGGGAAAGATGCCGTCGGCCCCGAAGCCCGTTCCCGCCGCTAAGCAAAAAGCCCTCCCCAAGCCCACCGGAGGGTCTTGGAACCAAATTGACGCAAATCTTCATACTTAACGATTATGCCAGAGAAAACTAAACAGCAGAGAGACGACGAGGCCCTGCTCAGGGACTCCCAGAAGGACCTCGGACCAACGTCTGCCACCGCCATTGCCGCCGCCGGTACTGGTGCAATTTCAGCCGGGATTGCCGGTGGTCTCGCAAGTAAAGTGAGTCCTAGGAGTGCAAAGACCCTGCTCGGAATGAGAATCAATGCACCCAAATCAGCCGGTGCGATGGCAAAGGCTGCTGCAAAATACGGACCAAAGGGGGCTGCGGGTAAGGTTTTGCGTGGCGTTGGCGGTGGCGTTATCAGAGGGCAAGCGGGCACTCTCATCGACATGCTGAGCAAGGACACCGAGGAGGATACCGCCAAGAAGGTTGTCAGATTCGCAAAGATGAATGGCGATGAAATTTCCTTCGATGACGCACTTAAGATGGTCCAAGAGGCTGGAGACCCATACAAGAACCTAGATGGTGGTGCTGTCTTGGGCTATTCCCCGACTTCGTTGCTAGGCGACAAGGTGCGGGGCGCGAGCGATATGGCCTTTGGCGGAAATAACATCGTTGACCAAGGTTCTTATGGCAGTGACCGGGCTATCCTTGAAAGCAACACCGGAGTTGCCGGCCTTATCGCTAGAGCCGCAAACAACAGAATTGAGTCTTACGGGTACGATGCACACGCCAAGGCACTTGCCGACGTTTATCACAGCGGCAAAGTCCTTAAGGGCGTAGGCGAGCAAGCGACCAGAAATATGCTTCGGACATTGGGCTGGGACCCTGCCGCGGAATACGGCGGTTTTGGTAGCGAAAAGAAATTCGGTGAAATGGTAGAATTGGCCAAAGACATGGCCAAGGACAAGTTCCCGATGGCGTTCGACCCCAAGTTCGACCCCAAGAACCGCAAGATGAAGGCGGATGGTACTCCTGTGAGAAAATACGAGGACATCCCGATGCCAGAAGATGAGCCACTGCCCGTGGTCAAACAACTTTCCACACAGCAAGAAGCAGACATGCGGGTTGCGGCTGACGAAGCAACCCCGCTAGACCAAAGGTACTCGCTTGATGAACTTGCATTCCGCCGGGACCAACTTTCCAGCGACCTCGGTAGTAGAGAAGACTTAATTGCCAATGGATACTCACCTGAACTTGCCGACAGGTACATCGCCGACGCAAGGGCCGAGTTGGACCAAGTTCAGGGTGCGATTGATTCTGGCTCGGCACTCCCGCTTGATGAATTTCAGGGCAGACAGTCCCAGCAGACAGACCAGCGTCGTGCTAACTACGAGGCAAGAGAGGCCGCAAATCAGGCCGAACTAGTAAGACGTCAGGGGTTTTACCCAAACTACCCAACGTCGTCCAACGATGCAACGATTCCTGATGCCGTTCGAGGGGTCGACAACCCGCAGGCTCAGTACGCTGGAGACGCATCTGGCCCTCACTCCACTTTTGAGGAGCCAGTAATCCAGTTCGCCTCCGACACTACGAGCCCTCACGGAGGTTCGGCTGGTCCGACCGGTCCTGCCGGTGCCGCTGGCACGCCTAGCAGTTCTACCGCCCCGTTCACCAATCCAGAAGCGGCGAGGCAGGCCTACCTTAAACTCGACCCTGAGAGAAGATGGATGATTAAGGACACACCAGACGACCTTCGTAGCAAGGACATCGAGGAATACCTTACGAGAGCCTACGGGGCTGAAAATACCGAGCAGAAGAACTTCATGCGTGGCCAGTTGATGTCTGGCGTCAGAACCGGCGGAGGCATGTCAATGTCCAGAGCCGAATACGACGCGGACGCCGCTTACAGGTCCAATCCCAAGTACTCGCTTAAAAGCGGAGTTTACACGCCTAATGGCGTTCAACAGCCAGCCCAGCAGCCCGTAGTAAAGAAGCCAGTCGGGCCTCAGGACGTGGCGGCTAACGCAAAAGCCCCAGACTACGTTGCACAGCGGTACGCTGGCATGACCCAAGACCAGATGAATACCGCTTACATGAATGACGTCCTGAAGCGTCGATGGGGGTACACCTCTAATCCGATGGACGAGCAACTTTCAAACTGGGGCAATGCTTACGGTCGTGACGAAGGCCAGTTGAATGCTTCCATGAACCGACACTACGCAGGCGTTCAGGCGAACAACCCTTACGCCCAAGTGCCGAAGGACCAACTTAAAGGCAGAGAGCAAGGCATGGCAAACGCCCAAAGGCTTCTTAGTGCTGGACTAATCAGGTCTGACCAGATGCCGATGGTAGCCAAACCTTCTTGGTCCGGTGGCAATGCTGAAAGGCTTGCCGCAACCGAATATACGGGTTTTTCCGACAGCAGGCAGAGACAGATGATGGAAGGGGTCGATGCCGCTTACGGTGCCGTTCAGGGTGCCAAGAAAATCGGCGGAAGCATTGCCGATTCCGTCAGAGGTCTTTTTGGAAATAAGCATGGCCAGCAACCACAACTCGCTGGAAACGAATACACGCTAGAACAAGCCAAGGCGGGCCTTGAAACTGCGAGAGACATGACGCTACCGATGCGTCGCATGAATCTTAATCTGCCTGACGTGGGAAGTTCTTGGGACCCTCCGTTTGTTCAGCCATCAAGGAAAACTCTTGGAATCGCGACCGACAAAGCCAATTTTGAACTACCATTCCCCCTTAGACGATAATAACTATGGCAGCCCCACTTACATTCCTCGGCCAAAAACTCTTTGGAAAAGCATTCAAAGGAGTAGGCAATGCCGTGGCCAACAGCATCATCAGCCCCGGCCTTTGGGCCGAAGAACTCGGCAGAGTAATGGGCGTTGGGACGAGAAATCAGGCCCAGCGGCTCGTTCGTGCCGCCGTAAAAGGCAGGCCAGCCGTGCAGGCCAAAGCCGCAGTTCCGCCGACGCCCCCGGGCTACAACTTCGCCACCGGCCAGCAAATCCCGGGAACTCCGGGTTCTCCAGCGGTTGCGGCACGCAGAGGCATCAAGGCGAAGCCAGCCGTGTACGCCGACGTTGACTGGGCTGACCAGCCCCTTACCCGTTCTGGCAAGTTCCTTCAGACTGCTGGCGTTCTTGCTGGTGGTGGAACTCTCGGCTACCAAATGATGAAGGGCGACGGAACCGAACCAGCCAAGGATAAGAACGGCGTAATCAATCCGGCCTACAATGAGGAACTGGCCAAGTTCAGGGCCAAGTTCCAAGCAGATTACCTTGGCAATGACGCTATCTTCTCCCCCGCAAAGTATCAGGCTATCAGAGGTAGCAACGCTTGGGTTGATACCGCCATTGATGTGATTGGCAAGGATGCCTACCTTGAACTAAAGCAACAGTTGGCAGACGGTACGCTTGAAGGCGGTGCCGCCAAAATGCACAGCATCCTTACCGACGCCATAGCCGAACTCGGGGACATGGAGACGCTCAAGCAGGCTGGCTCGAAGCCCTATGTGCTTCCGGGTCTTGTCACCAAGGGCGAGCGAAAGAAGGTAATCGTTCTTGCCCCGATGAAGGGAGCCAAGGATAAGGAGTTCAAGATGCAGTCGCTCTTGTATGGCGTAAATGAAGACGAATAATGGAATCGCCATACGACCCGCAATTCAGCGTCAGCCCTAAGGACGTACTAGGAAACGCTGGAGTACAGCCATCCCAACAGCCACAGCAACCTCAGGGCTATTACCCGGCCCAGTCCATGGCATACAAGCAGGCGGGAATGAACCCGCTTGCCGCCGTAGCCCCCTTGTTCGCCCCCGCCGCCCAGCGTGCCCAGATGGGCCAGATGGCTGGTCGTGCGGCCGGTGGCTCCGAAAAACAGGCCTCGCCCTTCCTTGCCGACGCCGAGTTCTACGCCAACAAGATTGGCGACCTAGGTGCCGCCCAGTCCCTGATTTCGTCCAAGGAAGGCCGTAACATTTTCCAGATGTACGACGGGTACGACTTCGACCTAGGGGCAGGCGACAAGGAAGACCCGTCAGTACCCAGCGGAAGCGTCAAAATGCGTATCGTTCCAAAGGGCGAACGCGAGGGCCTTGGCCCCGACGGAAAGCCTTTCAAGGTCCCGGTTCACCTGCTTGCTCGCCAGAGCGGCGTAACCAACGTCCCATTCAAGGGCGGGGACGAGTCTGCCGACCGCTTCAGAGCCCTTCTTGGCACCAGTCAGGGCCTCCTGAAGAACCTCAAGGACCTTGAGAAACTGTACGGCGAGAACGCCGTCCTAACGAGCGTCGGGTACAGCGAGGCCTCCACCAAGGCCCGCGGCCTTGAGGCCAGAGTCCTGCTGGACTTCTCCCGTATCATGTCCGAGGCCAAGGGCCTTGGTGGTGGCGTGTCCGACCGCGACCTTTCCGTTGTCGAGTCCATGACTCCCCAGCGAGCGTCCCACACGTGGACTAGGTTCAAGGGCAACGAAATGCAGTTGATTAAACAGGTCAGGTCTATGACGCTGGAGAAACTTAGGAGCACCGCCCAAGCCAATGGTCTCGACCTCCTGCCTGAAACGCAGGGTCAAAAGCGAGGCATCGACAACGCCAAACTCCTTCGTAAATCCAAGCAACTCTAATGGCCGACGAACTAGACCTCACTAACCAGCAACCAGACAGAAACGAAGCGGCGTACTTCGCCCAGCAGTATCTGGAGGCTGGCAACCGCCTCGACCTAGGGCCGTCGCTTGAACAACAGGCAGACGGCTCTTTCGCAGTAGCAAAGGTAGACGACCCTGAGGACACCGCCAAGTTCTACGAGGAGAACCCTCACCTTGGCATCGACCTTGATGCACCCGACGCAGAGGAGAACTGGAAGGCAGTCCGGTCAGCCCTCCAGAAGCGGCACACCGACTACCTTGACATGTTCATGGGTGCGGCAGGTGAAATCGCCAAGATTCCTGTCGGCCTAGTAGAGGGTGTCATTGAGAACGGCCTAAGCCCGTCTGGCATCGCAAAGACGCTTTACAGCGTACCAGAGGGTGCCGCCAGAGGCCTTCGAGACATGTGGGGTATCGCCGCCCAGTCCGAGAACCCGGACTCCATCTTCTTCAACATGAGGTCCTTGATTGATGCCGTCATGAACGGGAAGTTGAGTGCCGACTGGAGGGACGAGGCACAGCAATGGAACGATGCCAGAAAGTTTCTGTACCATTCCCATCTGATGTCCCAAGGTGACGAGACCCTGCTTGAGCAGTTCTCGTCCCTCAACCTGAGCGAAGAAGCCAAGCAGAACCTTAGGGGCATGGTTAACCCTAAGATTGCCCATGCTATGGCCTTCATGGGCCTTGAACTTCCTTCGCTAATCGCGGCACCTTTCACCGGTGGTGCATCCGCCGCTGGGGCTATTGCGGCTGGCACTAGAGCCGTAAAATTGCAGGCCAATGCCAGCAGAATCCAGAAAATTGGCATGGCCATGTCGGCGGCCACCCAACGCTACGAGCGTATGGCCAGCAGGTTCTCCGAGACCATCATCGGCAACGTGGCCTACGGGGCTGGCAAGGTTATTCAGCCCATCGCCGGTGCGGCAGAGTCTGTGCTCGGCGGAACCGTAGAGTCTATCGCACAACGAAGCGGATACGTGGCCAGAGAGGTCGAGCATGCCGTCACCGTTACGGCGATGAATGCCGCCGAGGCAATGGGCACCAAGCAAACCGTTGGTTTCATCGGCTCCCTTGGCCTTCGCACTTCCTCGGAACTCTTGCAGGAGTTCGGAGACACGCTCCTCCAGCGTGCCAGTGGCGTAATCCCTGTCAGCGAAATCAATGGCCTTACCGTTCTTGAGCGTCTGGCCTCGTCCAAGAACCTCTCGCCTTCCGCCAAGTACGTAGCCAAAGCGGCTAATGTCATCGTGGACCCGTTCCTCCAGATGTCCACGGCCGGACTGAAGAACGCCTACAAGGACGCCGTAATCTTTGGTGGCCTAGGATACTTCAACGACCAGATGCGTGGTGCCGTCGGCGGTGCCGCCACCGGCATGGTCTGGGGCGGATACAGCGGTGCTTTCAGGCACACTTGGGCCAATGTTAACGGCGGTGCTCACTACTCCACCGTCATCGAGAACTTCGACCGCAACTTCCTCCCGACCGTGGAGACGAAGAACGGTGAGTTCGCAAACATGGCCAGAAAGATTCTTTCTGACGTAGACGCACTCAAATCCACCAAGATTTCGTCAAACACCCGGTTCGCACTTCAGACCGCATGGCTGGCACTCTCCGAGGGCGACAAGTCTAGGTCCATCTTCTTCAAAGGCAGTGCCGAGGAGTTCAACAAGATTCTCCTTAACAAGGGCTTCAAGCAACAGGTAACGAAAACCGCCAGAGGTGCTTTCATTCCAGAGACAGACAGAATCGCGTTCTTCATCAATGAAGCCAATTACAGGCCAGTAGAAGTAGGGCACGAAATACTTTCGCACGTTGCCATTCATTCCCTTGGGTTGAAACAGAAGACTGGAGACTACGTAAGGCAACTTATCGGCCATGAGAAGAATGCTGGCATCTTTGGTGATGACAAGATGCTTCTCGACTCAGCCGTAAGACGCATCATCACCGAGCAACTCATCGACGAGTCCCTGCCTTACGCGTCTGAAATTGAGTCTAGGTCCCAGCAGGAAGGAAAGTCCTTCGTGGATATTGCCAACGAAATCGGCAAGCAAAGGTACGAAGAAGTGTACCGTCAGGTAGAAAGCCTGCTTGATACGGTCAGGTCTGATGCGAAGACGGCCGGTCCTAGGTACTGGCTTAACGAAGAATGGAGAAACATGCAGGACGTGGACGGCATCATCGGCGTCCAGAAGGACCAAGTTATTTCCAGATACATCTTCGAGGAAACCGTAGCCAAGTACTCCGAGTCGTTGTTCCTTCACACCAACCTGTTCAACATCCCGTTTGAGGGGAAGACCAAGCCAATCAGGCTTGTGATGGAACAGTTGAGAAACGAGACCTTCGCCAAGCAGGTTACGCACCTCGAACTCGCTGGCATCCGTGCAAGAATCGGAGAGTTCTACACGAAGGACGGAACGGCCACCATTCAGGCCGAGGTGTATGACGGCGGTAAGTACTATCGTCATGAAGCCATGGAGGGTCTGGTAAAGACTCTGGTCAACGAAGCAAGAACCGGGGAGACCCAACCAATCGGTGGTCTTTCCCCTGAGCGTCAGGCCATTGAAGCCAGAAGATACGGCAAGGAATACCTGTTCAACATCAAGGGGCAGAACGCCACCATACTAGGCACCAAGGAGCAGAACGAAATCTTCACCAAGAACGCACAGAAAGCGTTCTCTGTCATCGAGTCATTGCCCGAAGATGTGCGTCCCGAGGTCATGCTTGATGAGCACGGCAACAAATCCTTGGACATGTACGAGATGAAGGACGAGGCCTACGATGCCCTTCTTGCGGCTGGCGTCCTCGACGCCCACTCCATCGAGACCGCCAAGGGCATGCGTGATGTGATGAAACGCTGGGAGGCCAGCGGATTCGCCGAAGGCAACATCATGGCTTCGTTCTACTGGGGCGACAGTCACAGAATCAAGAAGGACGGGTTCTTCCAGCGTCTTCTCGGCAACGACGTTCCGGTGACGTACCGCGTGTATGTGCCGTTCGAGTTGAAGATGAGCCTCCGAACAACCGACGCCAATGGCAAGCCCCTCCGGGCCCCCAAGGGCGGTGCCGTTGCTACGGTCATCGACTACATGGCGATTCATCGCCGTAAGATTAGACTCTGGCAGAGACCCGACATCAGCAGGCTGTTCACCACTGACGGCCATTACAGTTCGACGTTCGACAAATACCTTGTGAACATGATGGCCGACCCGGCCACCAGAGTTCCGTCTGCCGAACTGTTCAGGCAGGAGTTCGGTGCCAAGGCCGAGGCCGTCCGCGACGCCATGTATGAGACCTTTGGCGGCAGAAAGCGTGCCGACGAAGCGTACATCAACGCCCCCCGCGAGGGCTACTCAAGCAACCCGGAGAATCCCGATTACCCTATCCACTCCATGAAACTGGAGTTGATTGTCGGTGCCGAGCGTATCCCATCCAAGCCCCTTCCGTACCACCACGGCAGGTCCTATGAGGGTCTTAGACGCAACTACTCCGTAGGCGGGTTCACCATCCATGGCCAGAACCAGAACCGACTTCGCAACGGACAGGGATACGAAGTAACTACCTCGAACAACAAGTTCAAGTTGTTCAACCCCTTTGGCGTCATGGTCGGCATCTACGACTCCGCCAAGAAGGCAATCAAGGCGGCGAACAAGGACCTCACCAAGTTGGACGAGGCGGACATCATGCCGAACCCGGTGGCCATCGAGGACGCCAAGATTCCGACACCGAACGAATCCGGAGAACCGATACACAACCGTTCGGCTTCCTATCTCCAATCGCTGAACAATGGCATCAGGCTGAGCACAGGTGTCCGAGGGGCTGATGGATTTGTCTATCATTTCAAGGAGGACTTCTTGGACAACGTGTTCGACGTCCTACATATGTCCCACGACAGGATGTGGAAGGATGACAATGGCTACTTCATCAGATACAAGGCCGATAAGGGCGGCGTCATTGACACCAGACGCTGGCAAAATAACAGGTTCCTGACGCTTTCCGACATTCAGAAGGACAAGGGTGCTTCGATGAACAAAATCCTGAGTAAGGCTGAATTTACTTGGGGTTCTTCGGACATCGCGGTCATTCCATCAGCAGACAGGTCGTCCGTGGGCGTTCGAGATGCATACGTGCAAAGACTGCACGTGGAAAAGGATGGCGTTTACTCAAACTGGGAGGTCAATAGCCAAACCGGCATGCCCACTATCTTCATTGATACCGAAGGGCTTTCCAGAGACATTCCAAACCCAAAGGCCAGAGAGAATGCGGTAAGAGCCTTGGTTGAGAATGAGGTAGAATCAATCGTAAGGCAGTACGGCAGGGAAAGCGAAGTCACAGGCGGCAATAGCGTCCACCCTAGTTACGTCAATAACGGCACAAGAGATGGTCAGATGGCACAGGTCGAGTACATCAAGAACGCACTCTCAAAGACAAAGAAGGAATTCAGCAAGGACGAGTTCATTGCCATCCAAGAAGCCAAGAGCAACTTCGCTCAAGCGATAAACCCGTTTTCAGGTGCGGTTGATGGTGACGGCGAATTGGCCGTAGGTGGAGCGTTGGACCCTTCCAAGATAAAGACCATTAAGGATTTCAGGAAGGCTATCTCTCAAATCACACGCGGATACGAGTCTGTCATTCCAGCGTCACTTGGAGAACTTCCAGCAAAGGACGCACTGGAACTTTTGAGCATTCTCACCAGAGCCATGACGGAGGCCTCAAAGACTTCTGATTACTGGTTCGCACCTTCCCCTAATGGAGAATTGACCGCCCTTCCAATGATGAGGGGTCCCAAGATTGCGAAAGCATTTTCTGACTTGGAGAACTTTGCACGCACTAAACTTAACGGGCCGAACAAGGAACTGAACAACGCCTATGTGAGATTTGCAAACAAGGTCAGCCATGCTTACATTCAGATAAACAAGCATGCCGCTATTGAGGAAATGGCCGCCAAGGGAGGACCTGAGGTAATCGTTCCAAGTCTTCCTCAAAACGCCACATACAGTTATCTGATTTCTCCGCTAATTGTTGCGAAAAATCTGGGGTATGAAAGCAAGGACGTCCTGAAGAATAGGGCACTTAGCCCGGAGTCTGATTTGAGACTTTTCCTGAATAACGGGGCGGTCTACACGATTGGTCGCGGCTCTAATTTCATCGGTGGATTCATCGGCGGCGAGGGCGACGTAGGCATGGGAAGCAATCGCTTCAAGAACCTAGCCATGCCCATTACCGATGGGCATCTTCCTATCAACACGCTAGACGGCGTATCGTTCCACAAGGCCATGGGCTGGCTTATGCCCGACGCAGATAGAGCCAGAGGAAAGCACATCGACTCGTTGCTCATCGTCTCGCTGAGTGAAATGCCAGACCGCCAGAACGAAATCATCGACGCCTACAATGGTGCCAAGCAGGCTGGAGACTATTCCGGCTTCGCCGATTTCGTGATGAATGCCGCCTCGGAGGATGGCATGCACTCAAGCATCATCGGCTCGGTGGTAGTAAAGACCATGATTGATGTGGATTCTGGGAAACTTAAGTTCAGGAGCCCAGAGTACGCCAAAGACTGGACTGCTTCTCAGTTCACAAACTGGCTGTCGAGATACTGGGCACTACCGGTCAATGGCGAAGCCGTCGGCATTAAGAAGTCCGAGCCCGTTGCGGTAAGAATGATTAAGGCCAAGGGCGGAGAAACATCCAAGGCAATGGAGTCCTTCAACAGAAGCCTAGCGATGCTATCCACGGCCCATAAGTGGGCCGATAGGGAAATGTACCCGGACTGGGCCAAGGCTAGGTATTCCGTAGGCAACTTGGACATGCTTGCCGACAAGGCCCGTGACGAGATGAAAGCCAAGGGCCTGACCTCCGAGGCGTTGTTCAACGGCAGAACCATCCGCCTGTTTGAGTTCTCGGATGCCGGTGCATCCCTTAACCTTTCCAAGGCGGCTAACCGTCCGCACATCCTGCCGTTCCTGAGCACCCCAGACCCGGAGGGTGCCTTCTCTGACTACGCCGCGGCTGTCAGACGCAGACTTACCCTCCCGCCAGAACAGAGATACATCAGCGACCACATCGTCCTCGGCGAGGCCAAGTTGGGCGACATCTTTGTTCATCCCGAACTGTATCGTTATTACCCTGAGTTCAAGGACATCAAAATCCACTTCAAGGACTTCCATGGCGGCAGGCACGTCAACAAGGGCGGCACCAGCGTCATCGAACTCGGCCTTCGCTCGTTCGCGGCGGCTGAACTCAACCTGCCAGCCGAGCAGATGGGTAGCATCTTCAACAACCGGGAAGCACTGAGAAGCCAGTGGATGAAGGAGAACCCGCTGTCGTCCATCATCCTGCATGAGGTCCAGCATGCCATTCAGTTGAAGCACGGCTGGATTGGCGGTAACATCGAACTCAACACCATCCCGCAGAAGGTCGCGGCTCACGCCTTCGGCAACCTGCTGGGTATCAAGACCAGCCTCGCCCTCAAGTCCGACCTAGTCAAAGCCATCAGGGAGCCAGACGTCATGGTTCAGGGTGGTCGCTTCATCGAACTCAGCGAGATGGACAAGGCCGCTAACAGCGAAGCCGAACTGCTGACCAGAATGGTAGAGGCCGGGAAGTCCCCTGTCATCAAGTCCCTGAGGGCTAACGCCAAGCCGCTGTTGGTGTCTGCCGCCAGAAACTTCGTCGACTTCATCCTATCCGAGCATGAACTCGGAAACGTGTCCGACGCCATGGCCCAAAAGGCCATGAGCCTTCACTTCGACGCCAAGTTTGCCGGGAACTTGGAAGCCGTCATCGACGTCCACCAGCGTCTGGTTGAGTTCCGCAGTGAGGCCGTCCTCACGATGCCGAACTACTCCATCAAGATGCACGACAACATGCAGTTCCGTACGGCGTACAACGCCCTCAGTCTTGTCAGCACGTTCGACGTCCTTGATGCGGCCATGCCCACCGAGGCGGCTACCCTGCTCATGCAGGCCATCGGCCACTACAAGGACATGTCCTATGTCATGGCCCCTATCGAGAAGATGGCCCGCGAGACCGAGCGGAGACGAGGCAAGACCCAGTCAGAACTGGCCGCCGAGCCCCGCGTCGCCACCGACGACAACGTCAAGGACCCTGTCCTTAAAATCATCCGCAACGCCATGGACATGTCCAAGTTGGGCTCGGACAGGGACATGGCCAAGAACATCTACCAGAACGGCATCGCTCCCGTAATCCTGCAATCCGTAGGCGGGCTCGGCGAGACCGACGTCACCGACTCCAGAATACTCACCCTGATGGGCAAGGCCGTGCTGATGCACGCCATCGCCGAGACGAGCAACGGTACGCTGGACATCCTCAAGCGGGTTGCCATCAGAACCAACGGCTGGCAGGTAGATAAGAACGGTCGCATGACTCTGACCACCGGAACCCACATTCTGAAGGGTGTGACTGGTGATGAGTTTGTGACTAACCTTAAGTCGGTATTCGGGGAAGAATCCCTCAACCATACGTCCGACGGCGGAAGCATGACTATCGCCGGAACTTCCATCGCGGCGGAGGGCCACACCTACACCATCGAGGACTTGGCTGTTCTTGGCGGTGCCGTCGTGGAATCCTCAAGTGCGTTCACCGTTGGCAACTCCGCCATCGACGCCGTCATGGCTCCGCACTTCCCGGCCTACTTCAAGGGTTCGGACATCGTTGAACTGATGCGTAAGTCTGGCATCGCCACCGAAGACGCCATGGCTGTCGCCAGAGTCGAAAAGATTGCCGCGGCTTTTGCCGAAGCGACGCTGACCAAGAACGACCTTATCAACCTGATGGCTGTGAACCACAGCCAGTTCCTGATGCCGACGCAGTTGGAATCTGCCAAGGCATCTCCGTTTAACCGTTCCAAGGAAATCTTCACGGCCACGCTTGGAAATGCCACCCCCGAAAGACGCAGGGCCTTGGTTCAAAGCGATGCTGGAAATCCCTACTTCAGAAGGGCCAACAATCTCGGAAACAACTACGGTAAGCAAACTAAGGACTTCACGCTAGGTGCCTTCACGGCTTCGGGCCATCAAATCACTTTTGAAAGTAGCGAGGCTCCTGCTTGGGTTTCCGCCCTTGGTGGCGAGGCCGTCGGCAAGTGGGACCAAATGTCCTCCCTTTTCGGAAACAGACTTCTCGAACGCGAGCGTAAGTTCTTCGTCGGGGACAGGGAACTGAGAGATGCTACCGTGGAAAGGCTGAACAATGCCTACATGGCCAAGGCCACTCTCATCGAGCCGCTTGTCGCCGAGGCAATCAAGTCAATCTCCGAGAACGATGACATGACCAAGGAGGCCAAGTTGCAGTTGGCACTTTCGCTCATGGATGACATCGAGCGTGCCAACATGGTCATGCTGTCCTACGAAACGTTGGCAAGGGAGCATACAAGAATCAGCATGACCAATGAGCACTCGACAAATTTCATTGGCCGCTCTGGCAGTGTCACCCTCCCGGTGAGCGATGCCTTCCTGAAACGCACAGGCTCCAAGGAAGGACAGATGCTGGCTATTGGCGGAGGAGGCGAGTTGGCCACCAGCAACATTGATTTCGGAAGAAGGGAAAACAACATCCCGCTTCTTCAGATGTCCTTGTTCAGCCCGTCTGCCGTGTCTCTGGCGGATGCGGCGTCCCACGCAACGTCCACCATTCACTCCGGTCCTTCCCCGGTCTCGTCGATAATGCCCGCGTCCTACCCTAGGATGTTCTCAGGAGCCGGTCAGGCACTTGAGCAATCCATCCCAAGAGTCACGCTCAGTCTCCTTGGACCGAGACAGTGGGATTACGAAATCAAGTCCCAGATTACCGAGCAGTTGCAGGGGAAAATCGACAGCCGCAAACGGGAAATCGGTCACGATAAGGACTCGCTCAAGGATGTCATCGCCGGGAGAACCGAGGGCGTACTTGACCAGCACAAAGACCTTACCGTCGAACAGGCTCAGACACTTTACGAGAACCTATTAAACGAGGAAATCTACATCAGCAGAGACCATTACATCGTCCAGAGGCTCAACGAGTCCGACCTTTTCCGTGAGGATTACAACTCTGACAGGAATGTCGTGGGCACTAGAGGGGTCAACACCGACATCGTCGGCAGGCGTAACATGGGAGAGCAACCCGGCCAGCAAAGCATCTCCATCTCCAACGCACAGGGTCGTGTCATCGGCGACTCTCTGGTCATCGACTTGGAGCAGGTCTCCCCGTCCACGGGCCCTGACGTCTACTTCGCAGGAGCAGGCGTAACCACTAGGCTTGTTCCGCTTAACGTTCGGAGAAACTACGTCAGGTCCAGAACCTATCAGGACTTGGCCCTTGCCGTTTCAATCTTCGGCATCGTCTCTGATAACGGAGACGAGGCCAATCCGAGAGGCACCCCGTCTAGAAGGCTTGCCCCTGTTGGCTCTCTCGCACTTGAACTGACATCTCCTGATTCGTTCGGAGGAGACAGTTCGTACACGGCTGTCCGTGACTCCGGGCTTGCCCACGTAATGGGCGGCAATGCCGTGCTTACGGTCGGCAACCTCCTCCATTCTGGCCTCAGCGAAGGGGACATGAAGCGGTACGTCCAAGCCAACGGTGCCAGAATCCAAGAGGTTTACACGGCACAAGACTCCCTGTTCAGCAAGCCGAGCACGTCGCTCGGCCAGAGAATCTCCGCCAACGAACAAGGCGGCACAATCAGGGTCAACAACAGGGTCGTCGGACTTGCGGCCTCATTCCCGCTGGCCGTGTTGCTTAAGACTGGCTACATGGATTTCTGGAGCAAAGACCACCAACTTTCGGTCAGCGTTCCCAAGGCCTTCACCGGGGTTGAGTACAAGTTCCTCACCTCTGAGGACGGACTGACTGAGTTCCGGACCGGTGTGCTTGTCCCGAGCACGGAAGCCATGCTGGATGCGTTCATCGCCAAACTGGACACCCATGCCATCGACATGATGGTCAATGAACTCAGCACGCTCCAAAACTCCAAAACGGTCTCGGACCTCTTGGGCTACATGAGCCTTCATGAGGTCATCGCCGAGGATGCGGCCAGACCGATTGCCAAACTCGGAGACAAGCCAATCGCCGAGTCCATCGACTTCGCACTATCCACGTCGGCACACCACAACGCGAAGATTCACGCGGCACTCGCCGACGACATCGCTGGCTTCAACCCAGCCATGACCAAGGATTACTCCCGCGTCATCGCCGAAGCCATCAGAACGAAGGATTTCTGGATTGGATTCTTCTCACAGCCAATCGCCGCTGAGGGGATGGAGACGTTCATCCCTAGGGCGAACAGCGACCAGAACATGTTCTTCACCCGCCACAGCAGGTCAGACATGCGGTCTCCTATCTTCTTCGGCACCTCCGGCGGCCCGAACATTCACAGGAACAGGACTGTGAACGGTCATGCGGTTGACAACATCGCTTGGGAGGGAGTGGACTTCAACGGCCTGCTGACTTTCAGCGATACGAAACTCGACATCAGCGACCCCAAGTTCGCATTCGCCCATGGCGAAAAAGCGTTCAGCAAACCGGCTGGCACTGGCAATTACCTGCTTTCTGGGTACAACACAGAGAGAGGTTTGGAGATTCCTAGGGGAGTCCTTACTATCGGCGAGTACGAAGAATGGAAGTCCTCCACCAGCAACCTGTTCCAACAGCACCTTGGCTTCGGACTTACCGAGAGCGGCGGCAAGATACTCAGAGGAGAGTCTGGTGAAATCACGAAAGTAGCCCAGCAGGAAGGCTCAAAAATCAGGGCCCTACCCCGCCCTGCGTTCCTTTCCGAAGGCACCAGAAGAACCCTGATGGTGAACCAAATCGCCGACATGGCCCAGAAACTGGGCGTCGAGAAGGTGTCCATCCAGCCGTCCAGATACTCGGCGTCCAGCAGACCGGACGTCATGCTCAACAGCCTGCGTACTCAGGGCGACGTAGCCTCTAGCGTCGGTAACTCCGGGTTCGGCCTTACGAACTCTTTCACGCATGGTCGCATGTTCGGTGCAAGACGTAGCGTCGAGAACAAGCCGAGCCTTGGCTATTCTTGGAACAGGCTGGAAGACGGAAGAATCTTGGTCAATTTCAGCCCTGATACCAACATCATCGCCAACGGAGACAGGGCCTACGTCCCGGTCAGTCGTAAGCATGACATCGGCATCAACCTCAGCCGAGTTCTCGGCTACAACCATGAGATGGGCGGCATCATCACCCCTCAGGACCCGCGGTTCCAAGCCACAATCGGTGGACTCGGCTTCACGCATTCCAACGTCCCGCGACCAAGGGAATCACAGCGAGTCATCAGGTATGCCTCCGACAACATCCTCGGCCACCTGCCGTTGTTGAACGCCGACGGTTCCATCGACCAAGCCTTGGTCCGCCAATACAGAAAAGGCGTCGGTGCCATGCTACGCAGAAACGTCGCAGGACCGGCCTACGCCGCAAAACTGATGTTGGATACGTCCAACCTTGGCCTCAGAAACATTCATAGGGTCGTGGGCAGGGAGGCGGAACTGGCCTATGCGGGCAACGTTCACGACGTCGCAGGCGTCACGAATGCCGAAAGCAGGGGCGGTCTTACCGAGTTCATTCAGGGCAACGGTTCGATTATCAGCGGTCTTAACAACGACTACGGCTATGTCTCGTTCGTGCTTCCTAGGGACGCCACGATTGAGCAGTTCCAAAGAGCGGTCATGGCTTACTACGTGGCGGCATCCGAGCGTCATAACGCCGACATTTTCAGCGAGGCTGGCCTATTCAACGGCAAGTCCATGTTCGCCAACAACCAAATCAATTGGACCAGAAGCGGGACGTACATGGACGCCATTCTTTCTGGCAAGCGGGAGGAAGCAAGCGGAGCCATGGTCGACAGGGCCATCCGTGACTTCTCCAGCAGGCAATCCGAGTCCGGTTCCGGCGACATCACTAACGTCGCCAACAGATACGCCGAACTCCTTGGTAAACTTCATGAGAGGGACCACACCTTCGTAAGCGGCATGGAGCAGGCGTTCCAGATGATGACCAGTTCCGAGAAGGGCTATCACATGCCTCTTGCCGAGCAGAACCTCAGAAAGAGCGGCGACAGGCTTGCCGTCATCAGGGCCATGTTCCCCGGAAGAACCGAACTGGAGCAGTTCGCTTGGGACAACTCCGAGTCCATGAACCTGTCTGTGGTAGCCCCCAGCCGTGGTTCGGGCAACAAGAGTTGGATGGTCGGCTACGACAAGGTCGTCGGCTACGATTCCAGCGGCATCCCCATCAAGGAGCGTGTGGTCAGAAGCCACAGGAGCGAAGCCGAGGCACGCCAGTTCGCAGGCTCCGTCGCCAAGAGCGGTATCTTGGCAGAGCACGTCAGGATGCTTAACCTCGAATCCGAGGCCTCCATCCAGAGACTGCCTAGCGACCCGAACGTCGGTGCCGAAATCTACAAGCCAGTCAGGCTTAACGAACAGGCCATCGAGGCCGCGGGCACCGTGCTCAGGCCCGACGACACCTTCGCCGTCGGCAATTTCGCCAAAACGTTCGCCACCGAGGCCGAGGCAAAGGCGTTCCAGAGCATGGTCCTCCAGTCCGAGGCCGTCACCGGCAGGGCTCCTAAGCCAATCGAAGTCAGACTTTCCTCCGGCGACCTGCTCTCAATGGAGCGTGACCTCAGGGAGAAAATCGGCTTCAGCACCATGGGTAGCCCGCTTCAGTTCTCCTCGACCGCGATGAACGCGATTGTACGCGGTGCCGACAGAAACAAGAACTTCAGGGACAAGGCTACCGGCCTCCAGTGGTACGAAATGCTGACGTTCAACGGCGTCGGCAAGCAGGAGATGCGTGTCCTCGGTCTCGCCCAGTTCCTTTACGACCATCGCACCCTAACCCTGTCCAGACAGGAAGTGGCCGAATACATCTACGCCATGTTCCCCATCACGGGCAGACGCTCGTTGGCGGAACGCGGAACCGCCGGGGCATCCGAGGCCAGAATCCCCGACACCAAGGACCCAATCAGCACCGCCGCCGCCCTGTCGCATCAGTACACGATGATGCACAGGGACGTGTTCGCCAAACTCAACGAGTTGGCGGAGAGGGCTGTCGATAGCGATAAGCCGCAGTTGGAGGCCTTTGCCGAGGCCATGAAAGCCAGACACCTTGAGGCGTTCAAGAAGGCGATGCAGGAGTTCTATCCCGCAGAGAAGGTTGATGAGATGTTCCCGTCTTACAGCCACGTTTACAGTGCCCTTTCTGGCGACAGGGAGATGTTCAAGATTTCCGGCCCATTGATGGAAATCTACCGAGAAGGATTCAACGACATGATTAGGTCGATGCCTCAGGAACAGTTGAACTTGGCGGCGGGCGTCGAACTCCTTCTCCCAGACCCCAGAGGTCACTACGACCAGCAGATGGCCAGACCCGGATACCTTCGCCCAGTCGAGGGCCCTCGCAGAACCGACGCGTTGGAAATCAACGGCAACAAGGTGTTCACGAATGAGACTGGCACCAGAGACTGGGCCGAGTACACCTCTGCGGCCAGCAACCCCTATCAGGTGGACGTCCTGTTCGGCCGCGTTGCCGTGGACAGCAAGTCGTACGAGAAATACACGAACGCAATCAAGGCCCGCATGGCCAGCACCACGGACGCCGCTGAAATCCAAAGACTCGAATCCATGCTGGCCTCAGCCCAGCGTACCTACGAGTTCAGAAAGTATGCCTCCACCAAGGCACGTCAGACCGGACACTGGAACACCGGCGACGGCTCGATGCAGTACACCCACCTGCGTTACTCTGGCGTCATCTCCTTGGCCGAATCCCTGCCTAATCCTGACCCGCTTGAGTTGGTGGACTCCGTCAACCAGACTTCCTACGCAGGAGAGAAGGGTGCTGGCCAGTTCCTTACGCTCATCGAGGAACTCCAGTCCGACCCTTACCAGCGTGCGACGTTCGGACCTCCTTCCGAGGCATCGTTCATGGCCGCCAGCGATTTCAAGCAGGCCGAAACCTTTGGTCTTATCCCTGAACTGACAGCCCTGAACAAGGAACTGTCCGTGTTCGAGGTCAGCAACGATGCGAAGATTACTCCGGTTAAGTGGAACTACGACTGGCCTCGCACCAACAACAGCAGGGTCGTTTCACACGCCATCATCGCACCTTTGTTCTTCGAGCGGCTTTCGCTCCCCGAGAAGCACATGGTGTTGCGTCTGGCCGAGGAAGAAGGACGGATGAAACTCAACCCGTCATTCGACATCAATCCGGAAGCCGAGATGAGGCTCTCCAAGGAAGACGCACAGAGATTCGGCCTGCCAGATACCATTCGTCCGTTCAGCCTCAGCAAGGTTGACGAGGGAGCAATCCACGGGTTCCTCACCGGCCACATCCTTAGCGAACAGTACACTGACAACAACGGAGTCATGATGGTACAGCACTTCGCCGGCAGGCTGTTCCCCGAGAAGATTGGCGTCGTCCCCAACTTGGACGGGAAGTTCGAGTATGCGAACTACTTCCAGATGTACAACCGGACCCCGAAGGGAGTAAGTGGTCAAATCTACTCTTTCCTTGGCTTCATGGCCTTGGGTGACGAAACCATGCACGCCGCGGCCGAGAGAATCGCCACCGTTGTTGAGCGTGGCACTTCGCACGGGGTGGACTTCGACGCCTTGGCTTACTCCTACATGACGGAGTTCAACAGGCGTCTGACCGAGAACGTCGCAATCAGCCCGCGTGAAGCCGAATACGGCAAACTCATGGTCTTGTCGATGGAGGGTCTGCTACGTCCGAGCGAGCATGGCGTCGAGCACATGGTCAAGGATTCCAACGCGAGCAAGTGGCGTCGAACAGAGTATGGCGACCCTCTATGGGACAGAACCAAGTTCGTTTACTCCGTAGACAGCGAGATTGAAGTGAACGGCGTAAGGGTGGACAACCTGTACCAATCGTACAAGGCCATGACCCCGTATGAGGCCGTTCTTTTCGACCTTGAGAGAATCGACAAGGCACTTTCCGGCGAGGGTCTTGGCGATGCCAGAAGAATAAACATGGAGGCGGCATACGAGGCATCAATCATGAGAGGCGACGTCCCGACCGAACTACCCGGTATTTATCTCAGGCAGATGTACTTGTTCGAGCGTGATTTGGTCACGCCGGAGATGATTAACAAGGCCATCGAGCAGGGCTACGAGATGAGCACGATTCATGCGGTCGACAGCGACATGGACGCCAGCAGAAGGGCCGCTAATTCGGCGATGTACACGGCGTTCCCGCATGAGGCCAAAACCCCTCTCGGCCGCATGCTTGAAATCAACACCTACTACGCGATGCAGTCGGTCTATCAGTTCGCCGGTGACAGCAGGGTCAACGAACTGAGGCAGAAGCGTACTGAACTGATGGCACGGATGAAACTCCCAGAGCAGAAGGAGCAGTACAACTTCCCCGACACCATCCCGCTCGGCGAGGACAACGCCTACCGCGAACTGGCCGTCAAGTACTACGCCATGCGTGCCCTTCAGGCTGGCCAGAACGGCCTTGTCATTGCCGACGCCAGACACCACCGCAACAGATACTCCTCGCTGGACCACACCGCCGCCATGGTCACGCTCGGCAAGGGCCACGTCTACGCGGTCGGCAAGCAACAGAACATGGCCGTTCCCTACATCCTCGCCAAGGCGGTAGAACGCAAGGCCCACGGAGATTTCTTCGGCAAACTTATCTCCGGTGAGATGGCAGGCCGTGCTCGCGGCGGCGAAATCGAGCACAACGGCCTTACCGCCACCTTGGATGCACACATCACGGCCATGGCCAGTGAAGTCATTCCTGAACTTCCCCAGTTGTCCACTGAACTTTCCGCCATCTCTTTGGGCTCTGGCGTAGGAGCCCTTCGGGTCAATACGCCAACCGGACAGTACTCGTTGCGTCAGGTCGTGCTTGAAATCCTAGACGGACGTCGTCAGCCGCAAACCACGGAAACCTTGCTCGAACTTAGCAAGGGATACCACGGCGACGAGC
>Ga0209358_10000254_pt1 | contig 48537 bp, 48 predicted proteins | sample LauGreFa1BDMLBSN_2_FD_187574 | JGI IMG/M metagenome (GOLD analysis project Ga0209358, IMG submission 187574) | Freshwater lake microbial communities from Lake Michigan, USA - Fa13.BD.MLB.SN (SPAdes) (version 2) | ecosystem: Environmental > Aquatic > Freshwater > Lake | place: Lake Michigan, USA... | reverse complement strand
GAATCCATAATTGAAATCTGCTCTGTGGTAAATGCCATTAGCGATCCACCCCACCCATAACTGGATCAATTGATGCAACCGCTGCAATTACATCTGCCATCTGTCCGCCTTCACACATTGCGGCAGTCGATTGCAAATTATTAAAAGAGGGATCACGAAAGTGAACTCGATATGGTCTTGTTCCACCATCTGAAACTAAATTAACTCCAAGCTCACCACGTGGTGATTCAATTGCTGTGTAAACCTGACCCGCTGGAACCCGGAAGCCTTCAGTTACTAACTTGAAGTGGTGAATCAAAGCCTCCATTGATTCGCCCATAATTTCTCTAATGTGATTTAGTGAGTTACCCATTCCGTCCGCACCAACAGATAGTTGAGATGGCCAGGCGATTTTTTTATCAGCAACCATCACGGGTTGATTCTCTAACTTTTCTAACTTCGAAACGCACTGTTCAATAATTCTTAAGGATTGCTCTAACTCTTGCATTCTAATTAAGAATCGACCATATACATCGCAGGTATCAGTAGTAGGAATATCAAACTCATAATTTTCATATCCGCAATATGGCTGTGCTTTACGCAAATCCCAAGCAAGTCCGGTTGAGCGAAGTACTGGTCCTGTAATTCCTAAAGTTGTGCAACCTGCTAAATCTAAGTAACCAACTCCTTGAGTTCGCTTAAGCCAAATTGAGTTTCCAACCAGCAACTTTTGGTTATCTTTGAAGTTATGCCTTAAATCTTTTACAGTTTCGCGAATTTTTTTAAGAGCACCCTCTGGTAAATCTTGCGCTACCCCACCTGGGCGGATGTAGGCCATATTCATTCGCAATCCCGAGAGTAATTCAAAAACATCCAAAACTTTTTCACGCTCTCTGAAGGCGAAAATCATTGGAGATAAAGCACCAAGCTCTAATGCCCCAGTTCCTAGTGCAACCATATGGGAGGAGATTCGATTGAATTCCATCATCATTACTCGAATAACTGTCGCCCGCTCTGGCACGTCATTTGTGATTCCTAAGAGTTTTTCAACACCTAAGCAATACGCAGTTTCATTAAAAATCGGTGATAAATAATCCATTCTGGTTACAAAAGTTACGCCTTGAGTCCAATTTCTAAACTCAGTGTTTTTCTCAATTCCAGTATGTAAATAGCCGATGCCACATCGAGTTTCGGTAACTGTTTCGCCTTCTAATTCCAGAATTAAGCGCAGCACGCCGTGAGTTGAAGGATGTTGTGGTCCCATATTCAAAACAACGCGCTCTTCTTTAGTTGCGCCAATTTCAGTTACTAAAGAATCCCAATCTCCACCAGTAACGGAGTAAACCCGTCCTTCAGTGGTTTCTTGAGAGGAGGCGTATGGATCGGTAAATGTTGTCATTTGTAACTCCGACGCTGCGAAGGAGCAGGAACCGTTGCGCCTTTATATTCAATTTCAATTCCACCAAGTGGATAATCTTTGCGTTGCGGAAATCCTGACCAATCATCTGGCATCAAAATTCGAGTTAATCCAGGGTGATTATCAAAAATGATTCCGAACATGTCATAAGTTTCACGTTCGTGCCAATTAGCACCTGCCCAAACACCTACTACCGAAGGAATATGTGGCTCTTTCTCGGAAACACAAACTTCCAATCTAATTCTCTGATTTCGAGTAATAGATAACAATGAATAAACCGCATGCAATTCACGTGAGGTTTCTTCTGGAAAGTGAATACCATTAACACCGACACACATTTCAAAACGAAGTTGATCGCGAAGAATTTTTGCTACATCTACTAATCGTGCAGCTTTAATAAATAAAGTTAGCTCGCCGCGATCTACAACAACCTTTTCAATTGCATCACTAAAAAGTGGATATGCCCGCTCTAAATCGTCCGCTACTTGATCAAAATATCCACCATATGGCCGCTGTGTAGCGGCAATAACTGTTGCAGAATTAACTAGCCCGCCAAACCCTGAGGTATCACCGCTTCCTTTGCCGCCAAACATTCCATTCTCGCTCATGCAAGTAGGCCCTTTAATTGATGAGTAGGTTTAGCAGCGAGCGCAGCGGCCTCTACCTCTTTAATAATCTTTTCTCTATTTGGCCCTAATTTTTCATTTCCAATTTGCTCATGAAGTTTCAAAATTGCATCCATCAACATCTCTGGCCTTGGTGGGCAACCAGGTAAATAAATATCAACTGGAATTATGTGGTCAACGCCTTGCACAATTGCATAGTTGTTGAACATGCCACCGGACGAAGCGCAGGCGCCCATTGCAATTGTCCACTTAGGGGCTGCCATTTGATCATAAATTTGTCGAACTACTGGCGCCATTTTGTTGCTAACTCGACCAGCCACAATCATTAAATCTGCCTGCCGTGGGGATGCGCGAAATACTTCCATTCCAAATCTGGCTAAGTCATATCTACCAGCACCAGCGGCCATCATTTCAATCGCACAACATGCTAAACCAAATGTTGCTGGCCATAGCGAGTTCTTGCGCATGTAACCAGCAAGTTTTTCAACTGTGGTCAATAAAAATCCACTTGGTAATTTTTCTTCTAAGCCCACGATTAATCCCATTCCAATCCACCGCGGCGCCAAACATAGGCGTATGCGACAAATACGGTGGCGATGAATAATCCCATTTCAACTAATCCAAAAATTCCCAACTGATCAAAGGCAACTGCCCATGGGTATAAAAAGACAATTTCAATATCAAAGACTATAAAAAGCATTGCGGTTAAGAAATATTTAATTGGAAATCTTCCGCCACCTGCTGCTTGCGGTGAAGGTTCTATTCCACACTCATACGCATCAGACTTTGCACGGTTGTAACGCTTAGGTCCGGTAAGTGCGGCAGCTGCTACGGAGAAAATCGCAAAACCAAAGCCAATTGCCCCAATCGCCAGGATCGGTACATAGGGATTGAATGAGAGATTCATACGGTCAAATCTTATTGTTAGCCAGCAGTGGCTTTTGCCACTTACGCCTTATACCCAATGTGAACTGCGACAATTCCGAAGGTTAGGTCCTGCCAGGCTACAGATTTCCACCCATTTTGTTCCAATATTAAGGCTAGCCCTGCCTGATCTGGCCATGCCCGGATCGATTCAGCAAGATAGATATAAGCCTGCGGATTTTTGCTAATTTTTCTGGCGATTACAGGAAGTGCTTTCATTAAATAATTTAAATAAATTAATTTAAAAAATTTATTTACCGGATGCGAGAATTCAGCAATCACAATTTTGCCACCAGGCTTAGTAACTCGAAGCGCCTCTTTTAGTGCAGTTGAAGTATTACTTGTATTGCGCAATCCAAATGAAACTGTGGTTACATCAAATGAGCTTTCATCAAATGGAAGTTTTAATGCATCACCTTGCACAAATTTAATATCCTTATGTTGCTTCCTGCCTTGTGAGAGCATTCCTTCAGAAAAATCTAACGCAATTACTTCAGCACCCTTATCAACTAATGGCCGAGATGATGAGCCGGTTCCAGCTGCAATATCTAACACTTTCATTCCAGGTTTTGGTGCGATGATTGAGGTCACACTCTTTCGCCATGCCTTAGTTCGCCCTAAGCTCAGTAGATCATTTAAGAAGTCGTAGCGACTAGCCACATCATCAAACATTTTTGAAACATCATCTGGATCTTTATTCATATTTGCGCGGACCACGCCCCTATTCTCTTAGGAGTAGGCTTTACACACAAATCCAGCAAATAGATAGGCTTGAAAATAAATATGGCAGTTTTAATAACTACTGAAGTCTTGGGTGAGATTTCAGTGTTAACCTCAGTTGAAAATCAATCAGAATTAACAACTGCCTGGATTAGAAGCGGTGACGGATTAATTGGTTTTGGTGAATACAAAAAAATTGAAATCTCTGGAAGTGATCGATTTAAGCAGGCACGAACTTGGTGGAATAACCAACTATCTGATTTCAAAATCCAAAACAATGTTCACGGTAGTGGCACCGGGCCAGTGCTTTTTGCATCATTTTCATTTGATCCAAATGAAAAATCAGTATTGATTATCCCAGAAATTATTTTAGGTAGGAAGAATGGAAAATCATGGGTTACTTGGATCGGCCAAGGAAGGCAACCTGAATTCTCAAAGGTCGGTAATGCCAAAGTAAGTGGAGAAATAAGTTGGAGTGATGGTTCAATTTCTGAAGGTGAGTGGCGCAGCCAAGTTGATTTTGCAATTAAATCGATAAAGGAAAATAAGTTAGAAAAGGTTGTATTGGCTAGGGATCAAGTAGCTACCTCAACAACCCAGATAAATTCTCGAAGTTTGTTACAACGGCTAGAGATTGAATACCCCTCCACCTGGCTTTTTTTAGTTGATGGTTTAGTTGGTGCCACACCTGAACTATTAGTTAGGTTAAGTAAATCATTAGTTACCTCAAGAGTTCTTGCTGGCACCATTAGAAAAACTGGAAATGAAGATCGAGACCTGGCGCTAGCGGCATCACTTGCAAAATCTTCAAAGGATTTAGAAGAGCATGAGTACGCAGTTAGATCTGTGGCAGATGCACTAGAACCTTTTTGTTCATCAACGAATGTTCCAGAATCACCTTTTGTATTACATCTTTCTAATGTTATGCACCTAGCCACTGATGTAACTGGAGTTTTAAATGACAGTGCAAAACAGGCAGATGTTTTCACCTTAGTTGAGCAACTACATCCATCTGCTGCTGTTTGTGGGACGCCGACCGATCTTGCTAATGATTTAATCGCAGAGCTTGAGCAAATGAACAGAGGCCGTTATGCCGGTCCAGTTGGTTGGATCGATGCAAATGGTGATGGAGAAATTGCTATTGCACTTAGATGTGGTTTGTTATCACAAGATAAGAAATCAATCAGAATATTTGCAGGTTGTGGAATTGTTGCAGGCTCAAATCCAGCAAATGAGTTTGCTGAGAGTCAGGCTAAATTAATGCCAATGCGCACCGCACTTGAAACTCTTTGAGTAATCTCTTTTAGTTTTTCGGCATTAATTAGCCTAGTTGGCACCTTAACGATTACTACTTCAAGTCCGTTGACCTCTTTACTTAGTAAATCCTGTAGTTCAGTCATGTTGCTTACGTTGCTCACTGAAACATTAAAACCAGCACATACCTTTGCTAAATCTAAATTATGTGGTGTGCCAAATAATTGATCAAAATTATCCACTCCTGCTTGTGGCAATGTTGAGAAGATTGCTCCACCATTATTGTCGATCACAAATATTCGAATGTTCTCACTAGCTGCATTAGTAAGCGCTGAAATGTCATGGAGAAAAGTTAAATCCCCCAAAATTGCAAAAGTGTTTTGAAACTCGCGAGCAATCCCAAATATTGTGGATAAATTGCCATCAATTCCAGCAAGTCCACGATTTGCAAAAACCTCTATCCCGCTACGTGGATGGCAAAAGGCCTCAACATCTCGAACCGGTCGAGAGGAGCCAACAAATAAAGCGCTCTGATCAGGGAGTGATTCACAGATAGAAATGATTGCTAATTGTTCACTCCATTGAATTGTTCCTAATGCGCCGGCTGCAATTTCAGAAGCCCGTTTCCAAATTGAAACATCACTCTTACTGCTTTTTACTTGAGCAGGAAGAGTTGATAAAAGTAAATTACCTTCCCGCTTGCTATCAATCTCTGAAATTCTAGGATCGATCACTATCAAATTCTTAGCAGATTTTATAAAGTTATTTGTACTCCTAGACAAGGTTGTTCTACCAATTACCAACACATTTTCCGGAACTAAGCTTTCAAGTATTTTTTGATCACTTAAAAGCAGGCTGGCGTGTGCAATCGATTTTGGAAAAGAGATTGGGTCCTCAGCAATTATTGGCCAGTTCAGTTTTGCCGCAAAATCATTTATTTCAGTAACTGTATAGCCGCCACGATCATGACCGATTACTAGAACACCTTCGCCAACTTCAACACTTCCGTCAACCCTATTTGAATAGTTATTTGGCACTACCTTTAAACCAGATAGCCAATCTGATTTTTCTTGGCTGATTAGTGGTTCATCAAATTGCACATTTAAATGAATTGGGCCAGATTTAAGCAAAGCCTTTAAATCGATTTCAGATGAAATGTCATGTGTTTTTATCCCTGGGAAAATATTTAATTGATTTGTTGTTTGATTAGCGCCAGTTTTTCTCAATTTGCTTGGCCTGTCAGCGGTAATTATTAACAATTTATTATCGCTATGTAGTGCTTCCAGCGCGGCTGGGTGAAAGTTTGCCGCGGCAGTCCCACTCGTACAAATTACGGCCACATAATTATTGCTTGCCTTAGAAACTCCCAAAGCAAAGAAAGCTGCACCGCGTTCATCAATTTTTACATGCAAATCAATAATTTGTTTACTTGCCGCTTCTCCTAAAGCAATTAGAAATGGGGCATTCCTTGAGCCAGGTGATACAACAAAATCACTTACGCCAACTTCGATTAATTGGCGAAGTAAGGAGTGGGCTAACTTAGTTGAATTACTCAAATCAGCCCCCTAGCCAATATTTCATTTACTCTATCCTGCCACCAAATTAGCCTTGCTGGATCAGCTTTAAATTGCTCAATCAAATCAGGAGTTATTTTCCGATGCTTGATAAATCCATCTTCAGCAATTAGCGGCTTACTTGTTATATCCCCTTCTAGCAATGAGACTGTGCCTAAACCACATGCACCATACAAATTGGGTACAACTGATGCCAAAGCAACTCCATGTGATATTCCTACACTGCTCTCCAACGCACTTGAAATTACAACTGGTAATTTGATTTTTTCGATAATCTCAAGAGAGGCGCTAATCCCACCAGATGGCGCCCATTTAATGATTGCAATATCGGCAACCTCTCTAATTTTGGTTAGATCTGAACCCAAAAACTTTCTGATCGATTCATCTACAGCAATTTTTAGATTTACTTTCCCCCGCAAAGATTTTATATCCGCTAAATCAATACATGGTTGCTCTACATAATCAATTTGACCAGGGAACTCTTTATCGTAATTTGTCAGATTTGCAACAGCTTCCTCCAGTTGCCAACCACCGTTTATATCTAACCTAAATTTAGCTTTTGGTATGACTCTCAATACTTCTTGCAAAATTAGGTGATCATTTAAAAAATCATTGATTTTTATTTTCACGTTTGTACAGCCTTGAAAGCCTTTAAGTATTGAAGCTACCTCGTCGGTCTTTACATTGGGTAAAGTCGCATTTACTTCTACTTGATCTCTAATTGGCTTTGGTGCTGGCTTCGTTGCTGCCTCAATCGCAGCTTTTAACCATACTGCTGATTCGTTAGGGCTGTATTCGAGAAATGGTGAAAATTCACTCCAGCCTTCAGGGCCCTGGAAAAGTGCAATCTCACGATATTTGACCGCACGAAAATTATTTTTTACTGGAATTGAAACTACTTTAAGTTCAAACGGAAACATAAATTAAGGTCGTTTAGGAAATTTTTTAAAGTTTGGCTCTCGTTTTTCTTGGTAGGCGTTTCTACCTTCTTGACCTTCCTCTGTTAAATAAAACAACATAGTTGCATCCCCTGCTAGTTGCTGCACGCCAGCTAAGCCATCATCGGCGGCATTTAATCCAGCCTTAAGTAATCGAAGTGCTAATGGTGAATGACGCAGCATCTCTCTAGCCCAAGAAACAGTTTCAGCTTCTAGTTCTTTAATTGGCACAACCGCATTCACAAGGCCCATATCTAATGCTTCTTGCGCATCGTATTGACGGCATAAAAACCAAATCTCACGTGCTTTCTTTTGTCCAACATGAGCTGCTAGTAAACCGGCACCATATCCGCCATCAAATGAACCAACCATCGGACCTGTTTGACCAAACTTTGCATTGTCAGCAGCAATTGTTAAATCACATACAACATGCAATACATGTCCACCGCCTATAGCCCAGCCGGCTACCATCGCAACAACAGGCTTAGGAGTTCGGCGAATCTGAACTTGTAAATCTAAAACATTTAGTCGACCAATTCCTTTTTTACTTAACTCATCATCACCAAGGTAACCATCATTGCCTCTGACATTTATATCTCCGCCAGAACAAAAGGCTTCATCACCTTCACCGGTAAAAATAATTACCCCGACCTGATCGTTATCGCGAGCTAAATCAAATGCTTTGGCTAATTCAAATAATGTTTGTGGCCGAAACGCATTTCTTACCTCAGGACGATTAATTGTAATTTTCGCCATGCCTTCGCAAACTTGGTACTTAATATCTACAAAATTTTCTCCGCCAACGCCAGTTTGCCAATTAGGAATCGTGCGTTCGCCAGGTTGACGCTTAATCGGCTTACTCAAGTGCTGCTCCTAAGGTTTTATTCGGATTTAGATAAGAGATAGCCTACGGGGATTATGGGAGAAAAAGAACTGCGCGATTTAATCCCAATTCAGGCTGAGTGGTCAATCCCACAATTACAAGAAAATTTAGCGGTAGCACTTGAAGGTTCTGGTGCAGCCCTTTCAACCACTCAAACCCAAGCAAAACAGGTTGCAAATGAAGTAGCACTCGTTGTTAATACATCCGGATCAACAGGAAATTCAAAATCAGTCGTTCTCTCATCAGCAGCTCTTATCGCTTCTGCAAATGCAAGTCACAAATATTTAGGCGCAACTCCAGGAGATTCTTGGTCATTACTACTACCTACAACACACATTGCTGGATTAAATGTAATTATTAGAGCAACGGCTCTTGGTAGCCGAGTTATTGATAATCGGAACACAGAAGATTATGTTGATGCAGATTTTGTATCAATTGTTCCAACACAGTTGTATAAAGCTCTAACTTCAGATTCTAAGCTTCTTGAACACTTAACTGCAGCAGAAGCAGTGTTAGTTGGTGGCGCACCACTAAGTGATAAATTAAAAAAAGAGGCAGCAAATAAACATGTAAAAATTATTACAACCTACGGCATGACCGAAATGTCAGGAGGCTGTGTCTATAACCAAAAACCATTGGATGGTGTGGAGGTAAAAATCTCAACTGCTGGGCTAATTCAACTTAATGGTCCAATGATTGCATCAGGATATTTAAAAGCAAATGGGCAGTTGGAGAAACTCACAAGTTCAGGTTGGTTTGATACTACCGATCTTGGCGAGATTAAAAATGGAATGTTAAAAATTTTGGGTCGAGTAGATGACGTAATAATTTCTGGTGGTGAAAAGGTTTCTCTTTCAGCAGTTGAAGAAAATATCAAGCAATTTCTTCCAAAAGCAGAAATTATTACTTTTGCTATGGCAGATGATTTATGGGGTGAAAAATTATGCCTAGCGAGCACTTCTAGTATTAATATTGAAGAGTTAAGAACTAAGCTTGATCCAATAACTACACCAAAAGAGATATTCTTATTTGAGGAAATTCCTACGACAGTGTTGGGTAAGCCAGATCGCAAACGCGCGCTTGAAATTGCAAAAGGAATGAAAAATTAAATGAATAAATGGATAGTCGGCGCAAGAGTTAAAACCTTGCCTGCAGCTGTTGCGCCAGTTTTGATTGGAACTTCCTATGCTGAAAAAATTAATTGGAGCAACGCATTCCTTGCTCTTGTAGTTTCACTATTTTTACAAATTGCAGTTAATTTTGCTAATGATTACTCAGATGGAGTTCGTGGGACTGATACCCATCGAATTGGCCCGGTTCGACTTGTGGCATCTGGATTAGCCAGTGCGAGCTCTGTGAAAGCAGCAGCCCTAATCTCATTTCTCATTGCTGCAATTGCTGGGTTTGTTTTGGCTTTAACTATCTCACCATGGTTATTTTTAGTTGGCGCTACATCAATCTGGGCGGCCTGGGGATACACCGGAGGTAAGAAACCATATGGCTACTTTGGTTTTGGCGAACTCTCTGTTTTTATATTTTTTGGTCTAGTTGCAACTGTTGGCAGTTACTACATTCAAACAGAGCAATTCAATTGGCAAATATTTTTACTTGCCTTACCAGTTGGCACGCTTTCCTGTGCGATCTTAGCAATTAACAATCTGCGTGATCTGCCACAAGATAAGTTGGTTGGCAAACGAACTATGGCGGTTCGAATTGGGGAGAAAAATACTCGAGTATTTTTCATGTTGCTTTTAGTGAATGCTCAGGTAACTGCTCTAGCCGCTGCCAGTATTAGTTCCTTAGCCTTAATTACTCTTATTTGCGCCCCAATAACTTATCGTGTGGTTAGACAAGTTTTAAATGGCGCAGTCGGAGCAGAGCTAATTGAAGTACTTTCTAAAACCGCAAAATTGCAGTTACTTATGGCTTCGTTATTGGCTGCTGCATTAGCAATCTAAAGTGGCTAAACTAAGCACATGATTAAGTATCTGGTTATTTTTATCATAGTTCTTGATATCTACACATTAATTGATTGTGCTATGACACCTCAAGAAAAAGTGCGTAGATTTCCAAAATGGGCTTGGTTGTTGATAATTATTCTTACCGGATTTATTGGAGATATTGCTTGGTTCATTGCAGGTAGGCCAAGAAAGCCACGACCAAATCGGGGTGGTAGAGGCAGAATTATTCCGCCCGATGATGATCCTGATTTCTTAAGAAAGTTATAAACCAGAGTATGTATGTCGGCCAGTGCCCCATACATTTATGTAAATGTAATTAAATAAGAAGGTTGATCCAGCTAACAAACATAACCAGGCAGCTTTTCTTCCTCGCCAACCAATAGTTACGCGGGCATGTAAATAAGCAGCATATGCAACCCAAGTTATAAACGCCCAAGTTTCTTTTGGATCCCAGCCCCAGTAACGACCCCAGGCAGCTTCTGCCCAGATTGCACCTGCAATCACTGAAAATGTCCAAAGCGGAAATACCAATGCAACTAATCGATATGAAAGATTATCTAAAGCTTCTAAGGAAGGTAACTTCTCAGCCCAAACTGGGCGCAACCCTTTTTGCTCATATCTATCTAAAATCAAGTAAGTTGCTGCAATACAGTTTGCAAGAAGAAAAACTCCACCGGAGATAATTGCAGCTGATACATGTATTACTAACCAAGGTGATTTTAAAGCAGGCATAAGTGGCGCACTTGGTCGATAAAGCAAAGTAACTGCAGTTCCTAAGGTAAGCAGAACTGACAGTGAGACTGGTAAGCCCAACCAACGTAATTTATATTTCTTTAAAGCAAATAAATATGCTGCGCTGAAAGCTAACGCGCCAGTTATCGAGAACTCATACATATTGCCCCATGGAACTCTATTTGCAGAGATACCTCTGAAAACAACACCAGGCAGCAGAAGTAAGAATCCTAAAACCATAAATGCTGAAGCGAGCCTGCCGATTCGATCTGTTCGTGAGAAGTCAAGCTTTGTTTTCTTTACCAACTTCGCTGGAGTCTTAACCGACCATGCAACCTCAACAGCATGGGCGAAAAATGCTAATGTGTAAAAAATCATTGCAGAGTAAATTAAATTATTAGACAAGATCGCAGCAGAGTTATCGCTCATTGCTCATCTCCTTAATCAATTCTGCTATCTCCTCTTCAAGCCCAGGTATTCCATTTTTAGCAAGACCAGCAACTTGAGTCTTCCTGCCTTGCTTAACCCAAATTCTTCGTTGCCTTGTAAATAAGGAAATCAGTAAACCCAAGATCGCAAGTATTGCACCAAATAGTGCAAAACCTTTTCCTGGATCGTTAACAATTTGTAAGTTAACCCAAGATTTCCATCCTGTAAATGTGATACTGCCCTCACCAAAATCATAACTTTCATTTAATGCTAAAGCTTTAAGCCCAATCCGTTCCATCTTGCTGGTGTCAATGCGATAAACAGATTGTGGAACTCCAGTATTTAATCCGAGGTCACCCTTCCAAATTGAAATCAAAAGACGAGGATCTAATACTTCAGGGTAAGAAGAAAACCCTCCGCGAACAGGATCTCTATCCGCAGTTGGAAGAAATGAAGATACAAAACCAATCTGCGGTTGCATATCAGGAATCTTTATCGCTCCGATTGATGAAAGGTTTGCATCCTGTGGCAAAAATGGAGTCGGACCATCAAAAATCACTTTTCCAGATTTATCTTTAACAACCACTATTGGGGAGTATCCGTTAGCTTGCAAATAAATTTTGGTGCTTCCGTAAGCAAGTGGCTGGTTTACTTTAATAATTCTTGTAGTTTCAGCCGAACCTGCCGGATTTGCAGTTAACACCGTTAATTTATAATCAATGGCAGCGTTTGTGACTGGGTCATACTCAGCTTTAAACTCTTTAACTGTCAATGAAAATGGCGGTAAAGAATCTTCGGCTTGATACTTACCAAATCCTAAAATGTCATAAGAGGTGGGTGTATTAATAAAACGATCTCCCACATTAACAATTGCATCACCTCTACTGCCCAACAGTGAGCCAATCCCTACGGCAATAAGGATCAAAACTAAGGAGAGGTGAAATAGTAAATTCCCGCTCTCTCGGGCATAACCTTTTTCCGCTGATATTGAATTCTCATCTCGTCTGATTCGGAAATGCTTTTTTCGCAAGTACTTTTCGACAATATCTAAATCAATTTTTTTAATCTCGGCGTAATACTCCATGCGATCTAAATACTTTGGTGTAAGTGGAGGTTTGGCCCCAATAGCTTTTAAGTGGTGGATGCTCCTAGGTAAAACACAACCAATCAAGGAGATAAATAGCAGCAAATATATTGCGCTAAACCAAGGTGAGCTAAACACTTCAAACATGCTGAAACGATCAAGCCAGATTGCTGCTTGTGGATTATCAATAAAGAATTGTTTAACTTGAATTGGATTTTGACTACGTTGCGGGAAAAGTGATCCAGGAATTGCAGCAACCGCTAATAAGAGTAATAAAATCAAAGCTATCCGCATGCTGGTTAATTGACGCCAGCACCAGCGTAAAAAGGATCTGCTATCTAAGACGGTACTCATTAGATTATTGGGATAAATCCACTAATTAAATCTCTCAAACTATTCATTAACTGATCCCATAGATTACTTACCTGAAGTATCCCAATTAGTATCAGTAAAAATCCACCAATTTTGGTAATTGTATTTCCTTTACTTGCAATAAATCTTCTTAACGGCTCAGCTTTATCTAGAAATAACCCCATCAATATAAATGGCAAGCCAAGTCCTACACAGTAAGCAGCAGAAAGTATTGCTCCGCGTTGTGCTGTTGCGCTTTGAATGGCAAGTACTTGCACTGCACCGAGTGTTGGGCCTATGCAAGGAGTCCAGCCAATTCCAAATGCAAATCCAAGAAATGGTGCAAAAACTAATCCACTTCGCATCTTCCAAGTCGGTTTAAAGCTTCGGTAAAATTTTTCATTAAACAGGAAAATGATTCCAAGAGAAATAGTAAGCAAACCCAGTGCTATTGATATAGGTCTTGAGTTCTCTGCAATTTTTGATCCTAATCCGCCAAATAAAACTCCATATGAAACAAATAGAAAAGTAAATCCGGAAACAAATAAAACCGATCCTAGGAATACTCGGCTCCTACTTTTAGTATCGCTCATTCCTGAGGCGTAAGAGAGATATCCAGGCACCAATGGAATAACACAAGGAGAAAAGAATGAAACTAAACCAGCTATCGCGGCCACGCACATAGCGACTAAAAGGTTGGCTTCAAAAATTTGATCTATTAAAAACTCAATCATTTGCCAAAACCCTATCTAACATTTTCTTTAAACCGGCGACAGTAACCTCACCGCTGATGCGAACTGCAACTTTGCCATCTTTATCTACAATCAAAGTGGTTGGAATCGCATTTGGTATCAATGAACCACCAAATCCAAGTAGCAAAGAATCATCCGTAAATGTTGGATAAGTAAGATTAAAGTTCTCGTAAAAAGCTTTGGCAGATGAAATATTGTCCCTTGTTAATATGCCAGCAAATTGAACCTCTGGATAGTTAATAGAAAATTCCTGAAGCACTGGTGCTTCAGCTCTACATGGCGCACACCAAGATGCCCAGACGTTTACTACTGTTACTTTTTTTGGCTCAAGCGATATCTCGCCAGAAGTTAAAGTCTGACCAGATAATGTTGGTGCAGATTTTCGTTCAGATTTATCAACATAAGTTGCAATTCCGCTACCAGATATAAATGAATTCTCATTTTCGGCAGATAATCCACCGCCAGAACAGCTAGTTAATAAGAGCGCTGAGATAAGTACTGAAATGATTTTCATTATTTTTGGGGCAGTAAATGTCTTGCTGGTTCTGAATAAGAAACCCCACTAACCATTCCTTCGTTATCTAATTCAAATGATGTTACTGAAGCCAACGTGCACTCACGTTTTCTTGGATCATGAAGAAGCCTTCTACCTTCTACAGCACTTCTCAATATCCAGATTGGTAGCTGATGAGAAACGCAGATTGCATCCTTGCCACCTGCCGAATCACGTGCAGCAAACAAAGCTTTTAACATTCTATTTATTATTTGATCATACGGTTCACCCCAAGATGGTCGCCATGGGTTGTATAAATAACGCCAGGATTTAGGATGCTTTAAAACGCCACTTCCCAATTCAAACTTCTTGCCTTCAAAAATATTGCTAGCTTCAATTAAATTTTCATCTGTAGTCAGTTGTAAATTGTGTGCCTTAATTATTGGTGCAACTGTTTCTTGAGCTCGCTGCAATGGTGATGCATGAATTGCTCCTAGATTTAAACTCTTTGACCACTGCGCAATAACTTCTGCCATTTGATTACCGCGTTCACTTAGTTTCCACCCCGGCTGAAGTCCATAAAGAATTTTTTCTGGATTATGGACCTCACCATGTCTTACGAAGTGAATTACTTGAGCCATGCGGTAAGCATAAAGCAGAGGAATTCATGCTCGTTCGCTAGGGTAGTGATATGGCGCTCACAGAAAAGCGAATTGCGTTTTTTGACGTCGACAACACCTTACTAAAGGGATCAACGCTCTTCTTTTTAGGCCGTGGCATGTATCAAAGAGGGTTCTTTACAAAAAAAGATATCTCAGCATTTGTTCTGGCCAATATCAGATATCGGCTTACTGGAAAAGAAAACAAAGAAGAGATTGCTAGATTCCAAAATGCAGCAACCGATTTCATAAAAGGCCATAACGTAATTGAAATTGAAAAAATAGGACAAGAGATTTATGAGGAGTATGTGTCCCCTGCAATTTGGCAGGGCACAGTTGAAATTGCAAAAGAGCATCTTTCAAAAGATGAAGAGGTTTGGCTAGTTACAGCCACCCCACTTGATATGGCTAATTTAATGGCAAAACGATTAGGTTTTACTGGTGCGCTTGGCACAAAAGCAGAGGTTGAAAATGGTGTGTACACCGGCAAAATTATTGGAAACCTTTTACATGGAAGAGAGAAATCTAAAGCGATTAAAGAGTTGGCTGCTCAAAGAAATGTTGATTTAAAGAATTGCTATGCATATTCAGATTCTCATCATGACATTCCTTTGCTTGAGGCAGTTGGCAATCCAAGGGCTATTAATCCTGACGCACTACTTAAAATCCGCGCTTACCGAGATAACTGGCCAATTTATGATTTTAGAAGAGCTAGACGAATTAAGAAATTATTAGGACCGATGGCTGGTCGAATGGCAGCACTTGGCTCACTTATCTCTCCGCGTAAGCAAAAACGTAAGGGTAAATAGCCCAAGCAAAACCCGAGTAAAGTAGGCCAGTTATGTCTACTGTCGCGATCACTTTTGCCGATGAGTTGCGTGCTAGATCAGATGATGATTTAGCTAAGATCTTTAAACTAAGACCTGATTTAGTTACACCAGTTCCAAATGATTTTTCAGCCCTAGCCGCACGCGCCTCCTCGACCCCATCATTAGTTAGAGCACTTGATTCATTAAATCTTTGGCACTATCAAATAGTGGAAGCTGCCTGCGCACTGCCTGAGCCATTTAAAAAATCAGAACTAGTGGCTGTTACAAGTGAAGAAACTGCGTTTGCACTGGATCACTTGTGGCAGATGGGACTGCTTTATAAAGAAGGCAATAACTATCGCACTCCAACTAATTTGAAGTTACTAATTGGAGACGAACCTGCTGGTCTAGGTCCAATTTCAGTTAAGAAGTTTGATTTTGCAACACTTAAACAAATTCCAAAAGCTTCACAGGAGGTACTAGCCAAATTAACTTGGGGTCCACCGAGGGGACAGATTGCCAACATCAAGAAGCCTGGAAACGCCATCGGCTGGTTATTAGAAAACAATGTATTGGTAGCAATTGATTCTCACACAGTTGCTCTTCCCAGAGAGATTGCCATAAAGCTACGTGGCGGCAAAATTCATAGAGAGATGCTCAGTAATGCAGCCAATTTAAAGGGTAAAAAAGTAGATCAAAAACAAGTAGATCTTGCGGCAGTGGCAAATATTTCGACAATTCTGCGCTGGTGTGAAGAGTTGCTTCATAACCTTTCAGATGAACCACCAACTGCATTACGTACCGGTGGCTTGGGAGTTAGAGATCTTAAAAGAATTGCAGAACACTTAGGAGTTGATGAAACCTGTGCTGGATTTGTTGCTGAACTTTGCTACCTAGGTGGATTAGTTGTAGTTGATTCTGATGATCAAATTTTACCTACCTCTGCCTTTGATATTTGGTTATCTAAGTCAGCGGAAGAGAGATGGTTTTCCCTCGTTGTACTTTGGCTAGATACTTCAAGAGCAAGTGGATTAATTGGAAAGGGAGGTGACAAAAACATTGCACCTCTTGGTCCTGAGTTAGACCGAGCCGGAGTCTCACTAATTAGAAGAACAACATTAAAAGTATTAGTAGATAACCCGCAGATTTCACCTGAAATTACTTCAATGCAAGAGATTATAAAATGGTGCAATCCACAGCGAGCCAATAATGAATTTGTGGAGTGGAATCTTAGGGAAGCAGAGTGGTTAGGAATAACTGGCCAGGGCGTAATCTCAACATTTGGTTTAAATCTTTTAACTGAAAAGGAAGATTTAGGTATTCAATCTGCTCTGCCAAAACCAGTTGATCATATTTTAATTCAGGCAGATAACAGCGCTGTCGCACCTGGGCCATTAACTCCAGAGCTCGCTTCAGAGATGGGAACGATTGCAGATATTGAAAGCAGAGGTGGAGCAACTGTTTATCGCTTTAGTGAAGGATCTATTAGACGTGGATTAGATCATGGCAAAACTGGTGATCAAATTAAAACATTCTTAAGCAAGATCTCAAAAACCCCAATGCCACAACCACTTGAATACTTAATCGCTGATGTTGCAAAACGACATGGCAGATTAAGAGTTGGAAGTGCGCACTCTTACATTAGATGTGAAGATGAAGGACTAGTTCAGCAAATTTTGCATGATAAAAAATGTGAACATTTAAGACTAAGAAAGATTGCTCCCCAAGTTTTAGTTACCGAGTTTGAACTTACTGAAGTAATTGGTGAGTTACGTGAGTATGGATATCTGCCTGCTGCTGAAAATGCTGGCGGAGTTTTGCTATCTCAACCAAATTTGCGCAGAGCCAAATCACGACCTAAACCACCTAGAATTATTTCTGAATTTAGTGCACCTAAAGATGCAATAGTTTTATCAGCAGTTAAAACTATTAGGGCCGGCGAGCGCAGTCGTAAAGTTGAGCCAATAGTTGCAGGCACCTCTTCAAATGAAACTCTTGCTTTAATCAATCAATATATAAGTGAGGGTAAAACTTTGATGATTAGTTATGCCGATAATAATGGTGGGGTTTCTAATCGAATTATCGATCCAATCTCAATCTCCCTGGGCACCCTTACCGCTCGGGATGAAGCTAGTGATGAAATTGTTCAGTTTCGCATTCCAAGGATCAATGGCGTAGCACCAGCCCTCACGGTTTTGGGAAATAAGGCAGACTTAGACCTATGAGCGCACTCTCTGATATCCAACGCCTTGTTGAATGCGAGTCACCAACTGAGGATTTAGCAGCCTGTGATCAAGTTATTGATACTGCCATTGATATTGCTAGCAAAGTTCTAACTGTAAGAGCTGAAAAAATTATCGAAAATGGTCGCCCAGTTTTTTGGTGGGGAGCTAAGAATCCAAAAATTCTTTTACTCTGTCATTTAGATACAGTCTGGCCAAAGGGAACTTTCACGCCGACTTGGCAGGTTAATGGTGACAAAGCAAGTGGTCCTGGCGTCTTTGATATGAAATGCGGCTTCATTCAAGCAATGCACGCATTAGTTGGTATCGAAGATGCTCAAACCAAGATCGCATTAGTGGCTACAACCGATGAAGAGACTGGCAGTGCTACATCAAAAGATTTAATTGAGCGCTTATCAAAAGGTTCGGATGCAGTTCTAGTTTTTGAAGCATCACTTGATGGCAAGGTGAAGACAGGACGTAAGGGAACTGCGATGTACCAAATCAAAGTTACTGGACTAGCCTCCCATGCTGGCCTTGAACCTGAAAAGGGAATTAATGCCACAACTGAAATTGCAAAATTAGTTTTACAGATTGCTGCATTAGAAAATACTGAATTTGGAACAACTGCGGTTCCAACTGTGATGAAATCAGGAACTACCACCAATACAGTTCCAGCACTTGCCACACTTGATGTCGATGTTAGATCTTTTACAAATGCTGAGCTGGCACGGATTGATAAATCCATTCGAAATTTAAAAAGTGATGTGGCTAAGGTAGAAGTAACTGGTGGAATAAACCGGCCACCATTAGAAGAAAGTAGCACCATGGCACTTTATGAAAAATTAGAAAAGGTTGCTGCCGCACTCGGCGTTGCAAAGATTGGCAATGCCAGTGTTGGGGGTGCAAGTGATGGAAATCTTGCAGCTGCAGCAGGTGCCAAAGTATTAGATGGCTTAGGTGCTGATGGACATGGCGCTCATGCCCCAAGTGAATACATAAAGATTTCCACAATCGAGCCGAGAATTAAATTAACCAACGCTTTTCTTATCGAGTTGTTGAAATGAGTGATGGTCCGCTAATTGTTCAAAGTGATAAAACACTTTTACTAGATATTGATCATATTCTCTCCGATGAATGTCGAAGATCAATTGCATCATTTGCTGAGCTTGAAAAATCACCAGAACATATTCACACATACCGATTAACACCTCTTGGACTTTGGAATGCCAGAGCATCTGGCCATGATGCTGAAGAGGTAATTGATATATTAATTAAGTACTCACGTTACGCAGTTCCGCATGCCTTACTAGTTGATATTGCCGAGACTATGTCTCGATATGGTCGCCTTCGCCTTGAGGCCCATCCTGTTCATGGATTAATTCTGGTTTCAAATGATGCTGCAGTATTAAAGGAGGTAACGCGCGGTAAGAAGGTTGCGCCAATGCTGGGTAAACAATTAGATGATGAAACCATTGTTGTTCACCCAGGACAACGCGGCTTTTTAAAACAAGCATTACTTAAATTAGGTTGGCCAGCGGAGGATTTTGCAGGTTATGTTGATGGTGAACATCATGAGATTTCATTGCGGCAAGATGGTTGGACGATTCGTAAATATCAGGAGTTAGCTGCAGAAGGATTTTGGCATGGCGGCTCAGGTGTTGTAGTTCTGCCTTGTGGTGCTGGAAAAACAATTGTTGGCGCAGCTGCCATGGCACATGCAAAGGCAACAACTTTGATCTTGGTAACAAATACAGTTGCAGCACGTCAATGGCGAGATGAATTACTGCGCAGAACAGATTTAAATGAAGATGATATTGGTGAATACAGTGGTGCTAAAAAAGAAATTCGCCCAGTAACCATCGCCACTTATCAAGTTATGACTACTCGTAAAAAGGGGGTTTACGCCCACCTTGATCTATTTGATGCAATTGACTGGGGATTAATTATTTACGATGAGGTTCACCTTTTGCCTGCGCCAATCTTTAGATTTACTGCAGATATTCAATCCAGGCGTCGGTTGGGACTAACTGCAACATTAGTTAGAGAAGATGGCATGGAAGGTGAGGTCTTCTCATTAATTGGCCCAAAAAGATTTGATGTGCCATGGAAAGAGATTGAGGCTCAAGGTTATATAGCCCCAGCAGATTGTGTTGAGGTAAGAATTACATTAACTGATGCAGAGCGTTTAAATTATGCAACTGCTGAGCAAGAAGATCGTTATCGTTTTTGTTCAACATCACAAACTAAAAAAGCCGTTGCAGTAGCTTTAGCTAAACAACATGCAAATGATCAAGTTTTAGTTATCGGCCAATACATCGATCAGTTAGATCAATTATCAGAGGCTCTAGGTGTTCCGGTGATTAAAGGTGATACTCCAATTAAAGAGCGAGAAAGACTTTATGCGTTATTTCGAAGTGGTGAACTTAAGTGTTTAGTTGTATCAAAGGTGGCAAATTTTTCAATTGACCTGCCGGAGGCAACTATTGCAATTCAAGTCTCTGGCACCTTTGGCTCTCGCCAAGAAGAGGCACAAAGATTGGGCAGAATTTTAAGGCCGAAAGCAGATGGACGAGGAGCAAGGTTTTATTCCCTTGTTGCACGTGACACCATTGATCAAGATTTCGCGCAAAATCGTCAGCGATTCCTAGCTGAACAAGGCTATGCATACCGAATCATTGATGCAGATGAGATTTTAAATAAAAATTAAGATTTAACTGCTTTTGTAAACCGCTCTAAATCTACTCGCCAATAATCATGAACTTTACCTTCAATTAATATCACTGGTACTTGTTCGCCGTACTCTTCTTGCAGCTTTATATCATTATCAATTAATTTAATATCTAATTCAAACTTTAACTCATCCATTGTGGATTTAATTCGATCAATTGCAATCTCACATAAATGGCAACCCGAACGAGAGTAAACGGTAACTTTTTTCATAATTCACATCTAAGACACTGGGAGTGGGTTTGCGGTGTCGCTTCGATAATACCTTTTTGCTTAAATATTGCTGATAGATCTAGACCTGGCATAGACCAATCATCTCAGACTGTTAGCCTTGCCCCTGTGCGCATAAAATCAATCTTTACCTCAACCTTGGTCTTGGCTTCACTGATAATTGCGCCAATCTCAATTCCAAATTCAACTGCTTTAGGAATCAAGATTGCCCCGGCAAATACAGGGTTTATTTACGCCAGCGGTAAAAGCACATCAATCCAAGCAACTCCTCGCCTGCCATCTGCCAATCTTGAGAAGAAAAGTAATTTTATTATTAACTTTAATACCGTCCCATCTTTTGCCAGAGCATCTATTCAAACCGCAGTAGATGTTTGGGCTGAAAATTTTGCATCTAGTGTGCCAGTTAACGTCAATGTTAAGTGGGGAAGTTCTGCAAGTTATGGAGTTCTAGCATCGGCTAGCTCCAAAAATAATTTTTCAAATTTCACAGGCGCACCTGATAAAACACTTTATTACGCATCAGCCTTAGCTAATGCTTTGGCTGGAAAAGATTTAGATCCAACTAATCCAGAAATTGAAATCTCAATTACTTCTACTGCGCCTTGGTATTACGGAACAGATGGCAAATGTCCTGCAAGAAGTTATGACTTAGTTTCTGTGATTCTTCATGAAATGGGCCATGGCCTTGGATTTATTTCCGGAAATTACTATGACGTTTTCTCTGGCTATGGCCGAATTGATCAACCAACCCCTTTTGATGCATACGCTCAACTTCCAGATGGAAGACGTTTATCAGATATGCCTTCACCATCTCTTGAAACCGGCAAAGCTATGACCACTGATTTAGTTTGGTCTGGTGAAATTGCCGTAAAAGCTAATGGTGGGATTAAGCCAAAACTTTATACCCCTACAACCTATGAACCAGGCTCTTCAGTTGCTCATTTAGATGAAAGAACTTTTTCACAATCAGGTGAGAATGCAGTAATGACACCAAACTTAGATGCTGGTGAGGTATTTCATCTTCCAGGTTCTTTGTTACTTGCCATGTTTGAAGATTTAAGACAAAAGCCGCCAGCCGGCATTGCATCCGGTACACCACAACCACCACAAAATGTAAAAGCTTTAATCAGCGATCGCAGCGCAATAATTCAATTTGATCCGCCGGTTAATTTTCGTTTGGCTCAAGTTTCAAATTATGAGATTAAAAATATTCAAACGGGTGAATTAATTAATGCAACAGAAAGTCCAGTCATCTTTAAAGGCTTAAAGAACGGGGTTAAATATACTTTCTCTGTTTCTGCAACAAATTCACTGGGAACATCAAATGCAGTAAATTCAAATTCGATCATGCCAGAAGCTGCTTGGAAAGGCACCACAGTTGACGGCTCCTCCGACGCAAAATATCTTGCAACAGCTACTTATGCTGGAAAGCCAGTAATTGCCTACAGCGATAGCAAGAATGGTGATATCAAACTAGCAACCTATGCCAATAATAAGTGGTCAATTAAAACTATTGATGGAAACTCAAATGCTCTAGGTAAAACCACTAATGATGTCTCAGGCTATATATCTATATGTACCTCTGTTACAGGAAAAACAAATTACTTACACCTGTTTTATGCTGATCTAAAAGATAAAGATCTTAGATATGCAGTTTATGATGGTAAGGGTTGGTACTACGAAGTTGTTGATGGCGATGCTCCAGCAATTCAAGATTACAAAGAGTTCCCAAGAAAACGTGGCGGATCTGATGTGAGCGTTTCAAGTGCTTGCGCAGTTACAACTGCAGGAGTTCAAGTTTTTTATCGTGATGAGTCTCAAGGAATTTTGTTAGGAGCTGTCAAAGACAAGCTTGATTGGCGTTATGAAATTGTTGATGGTGATAAAGATACCGAGGATAGAACTACGGGCGATGTTGCCTTCCATTTAAAATCAGTAACAGTTGGCAAGAAAATTCACTTAATTTATGACTCTGTTCGTGGCTTTGATATGGATAGAAATGTCACAAGAAGCGATATGAGATATGCAACGAGAAGCAGTGCTTTTGTTGAAGATTGGAGTTATAAAACTTTGGATGTTCCAGGAAATGGTGTCTCAGTCACAGGATTTGATGTTGGAATTTCTAACGGTGCTAGAGGAGTAAATGTTGGTTGGTTCACAGGAAGTGGTGCATCATTTCCTAACCCAAATCAAATTAGATACCAGGTATTGGGTGCTAATACATTTACCGATGTCACAACATCTGAATATGGAATTCCTAACTCACCACTTACTATCGATGACAAAACAATCATGTTTGGGTGTCAGTTAAGACTTTGTGCTTTAAATAGAGCTAATGGATCGGTGGATTTGATCTCCAGTGGAAGTATTCAATCTGGATCTACAAGTAGCTGGATAACTTTAAATAAAATCAGATACGCCGTTGCCGGCGTATCTGGAAAATTAACTTTGCTTAAACCTTAAGCCAGGATATTACTTAGCGTTGCGGCGTTGAATTCTGGTCTTTTTTAGAAGTTTTTTATGCTTCTTCTTAGCCATTCGTTTACGACGCTTCTTAATTACTGAACCCATTTTGCTCCTTTATAGATACTAACTATGGCCAAAGATTACTAGTTAACGACTACTAAACCAAAACTTACACCCGAATCGGTGATTACAACTGTTCCAATTTCATTATTTGAGGAGATTGCAACTGCCGGGGCAGCTAATGTGTAAGCAGACAAGATCTCTCCTTTCTTTCCTAATTCCAGTACTACCGCAGTAGAAGTTTTTGGCTTCCAAGCAGTTATGTTCTTAATTGCACCAGCTGATACAAATGTTGCCCATGAGTTCTTGCTCGCAGTTGCTAGCGCAGTGGATTTAGAAAGATACCTAACATTCCAAACTGGCTTACTTAGAGCAGAAAACTTTGTTACAGCTGCCTCAGTTTTATTGGAGTAAGTAACCTTGCCTGCTTGTAGTAATCCTGAATCTATCGAACTCCAATTTCTTGTGGTGCTCTTCAAAGTAGCTCTGGCCACCTGTTGAAGTGCTCCCGTTGAGGAAATTTTTACGGTTACAGCATCTGCTTTGCTAAGTGGCTTTGCTTTCATTAGAAGCTCACCGCTTGTTCCAACTGCAGTTATAGTGCCATCGGAATTGATGATTGCATCACTTAGTGAAGTGCTTTTGCTACCTACTTTAATGATTGGTGAGAAGCTTCCAGATTTTGTAGCTAAAGAAAAAAAGCCTGAAACTAGATTCTTCTCATAAAGATTTCCAATGATAAATAAATTGCCTCCGGAGATTAGAATTTTTTTAGGATTTACTATATTTTCTGACAAAAACTCAAATGAGTTAAGTAGGTTTCCAGTATTACTAACCTGCCAAACCTTTATTCGCTTAAGTGGTGTTGCAGATAGTTGTTGTGGATCAATAATTACATTGTCAGGGTTAAGTACTTTTGCAGGTGTTGGTGATGCAGTAGCTGTTGCAGGTGAAGATGATGCACCGAGCACCCAGATGCTGCCATCGTTATCAATTGCTGCTGCAGTGGCTATCTCATCACTTGCTCCCCCTAATCTTAAGTTCCACATCGGAGCGCCAATAGATGAGTAGCTGGAAATAAAACCATCACTAAGTCCACCTAATGCGCCATTAATCCATGTTGAGCTAGGTGATTCAGTAGTTCCAACTAACAAAATGCTTACTGGTGTAAGTAAAACATCACTTACTTGATCAGATTTTGTATAAGGTAATTCAACCAATGATTTAGTTGCTTTCATTGTTGCTGCGTTTGCTGGATAAGGCAGAGTTGCAACAACCAAAACCAATAGAGCTAAGATTTTTTTCAAGCTAACTCCTGTGCCCTTTTTTTAGCAGCAGACATAGCTTGCAAAATAACTGAATCAAAATTGTTATCTGAAAAAACTTGAAGTGCTGCTGCGGTTGTTCCTTTTGGACTTGTTACATTCTGACGCAATGTTTGGGCGTCTAAACCACTTTCTTTAAGCATCGCAGCTGACCCAGAGATGGTTTCGATTGCTAATTTGGTGGCAATTTCATTTGATAATCCAAGTTCAACTCCTGCTTTAATCATTGATTCAACAAAACTAAAGAAATAGGCAGGTCCTGAACCACTTAGCGCAGTTACTGCATCCAGCATCTCCTCCGTTACTTCAACAACCTCTCCAGTTGCTAAAAATAATTTAGTTGCAAACTCCATATCCTCTTTTGAGGATTTTGAGCCTGCGGCAATTGCCGAGATTCCTTTACCAATTTGGGCTGGAGTGTTTGGCATGGCCCTTACTACCGAAACATCTGATGTTAAATGTTCTTCGATAAATTTTATTTTCTTGCCAGCAGCAATTGAGATTACTAATACCTTTGGTTTAAGGCTCTTCTTTAATTCAACCAAAACAGACTCAAGATCTTGTGGTTTTACGGCTAGAAAAATAACATCACAGCTTTGGCCAATTTCAATGATTGATTTGATTGCTACTTTGTACTGACTGGCAAGCCCTTCTGCTTTTTCAGCACTTTTATCGCTTATGCAAATCTGATCAGAGTTTAGTGATTGCTTAAGTAAACTTTTGATAATTGATGAGCCCATCACACCAACACCAATAAACCCAATGCATTTATTTGTCATTACAGTGCTCATACTTAAAGCCTACCCAATTAGTCATTAACCACACTTAACCCTTAAACTATGGCGCTATGGCTACGAAAAAAAGAGTGAATTCAAAGTTTTCTAAGAATGAGGTAGCTCCTAATTTCGCGCGTGATTGGGTGGAGTTTGAAAACCCAGCAAATCCTGAGGAAATATTCAAATGTGATTTAACTTGGTTAACCTCCTATTGGCAATGTATTTACGGCAATGGTTGCTGTGGCATAGATGGCGATAAACCCGACGCTGGCTGCTGTTCAGATGGTGCTTATTACACCGGTAAAGAGGATGAAGCTCGAGTATTAAAAGCTGCGAAAAAATTAACTAAGGCGCAATGGCAATTTTACGATCAAGCGCGGCCAAAGAAAACTGGCGGCCAGTTACAAATTTCAGAGATTGGTTTAGACAAAGATCGTAAGACTAGGAAAGTTAAAGATTCTTGTATATTTTTAAATCGTGTTGGTTATGAAGCACCTGGGTACTCTGGATCATTCGGTTGCGTGCTGCATCATTTAGCAGTTAAAGATCAGGTTCATTTTGTGGAGACAAAGCCAGATATTTGTTGGCAATTGCCACTTCGCAGATCATGGGAGACTCGTGATATTGGCGATGAAGAAATTACAGTGGTGGTAATTGGTGAGTACACAAGAAATGCCTGGGGTGAAGGCGGGGCTGATTTTGATTGGTATTGCACCAGTAATTCAGAGGCACATGTTGGAAAAGTTCCGGTATATCAATCAAGCAAGATTGAGTTGATAACTATGATGGGTCCAAAAGGTTATGCGGAGTTAGAAAAATTATGTGATAGCCGAATGGCTGCAATTTCAGCAGCGCGTAAGGCTCAGAAAAAGCGTGAACTTCCACTCTTTGTGATCCACCCTGCGACTAAGGCTGCGCAAGAAAGCAGATAGTCAGTACTTGCCATTAGATTAACGCCATGGCAAAAGCCCCTGCAAAAGATCCATTCCGTTGTGTTGAGTGTGGTTGGAGTGCCACCAAATGGGTTGGTAGATGCGGTGAGTGTCAGGCTTGGGGCAGCGTTGAAGAAGTAGCTGCACCAAAAAAGTTATCACTTGTTGCCGGTTCAGTAACTTCAGCTGCTAAACCAATTGGTGATGTTGATTTAGCAAGTGCAAAAGCTAGAAGTAGTGGTGTTGGTGAGTTAGATCGTGTACTGGGTGGCGGCTTAGTCCCAGGAGCTGCAATTTTATTAGCCGGTGAACCTGGTGTTGGTAAATCAACATTGCTATTAACGGTTGCAGCAGAAACTGCTAAACAAGGAATTCTTTCTTTATATATCAGTGGTGAAGAATCTGCGTCACAGGTTCGATTAAGAGCTGAGCGTTTGAATGCGATAGATAAGAATTTGTGGTTGGCGGCAGAATCTGATTTAGGCGCAGTAATTGCCCATATTGATTCGGTTAAGCCTGAATTATTAGTAATTGACTCAATTCAAACTATTTCTAGCTCCACAGTTGATGGCTCACCTGGTGGTGTCACCCAAGTTCGCGAGATCGCCGCAGCCTTAATCAGAATTGCTAAAGAACGATCAATAACTTTAGTTTTAGTTGGCCATGTAACAAAAGATGGATCTATCGCTGGCCCAAGATTGCTTGAACATTTAGTTGATGTTGTCCTTAACTTTGAAGGAGAGCGCCACTCCAGACTTAGATTAATAAGGGCGATCAAGAATCGTTTTGGTGCATCTGATGAGGTTGGGTGTTTTGATTTAAATGACTCCGGAATTGTTGGATTACCAGATCCAACTGGTTTGTTTACCTCCCGTCATAGTGATCCAGTTCCTGGTACTTGTGTAACTGTTGCCCTTGAGGGAAGACGAGCCTTACTTGCTGAGATTCAATCATTAGTAAGCGCATCAAATACAGATGGTCGAGATTGGGGTAACTCCAGACGAGTAACAAGTGGATTGGATAACTCACGAACTGCAATGACTTTAGCTGTGTTAGAGCTTCGAGCAGGAATTAAAATTTCAGGAAGAGATGTTTATGTGGCAACTGTTGGTGGTATGAAAATTACTGAACCATCCGCAGATCTTGCAGTTGCACTCTCGGTGGCATCTGCTGCAAAAGGGTTAGCTCTACCAGCAGATCTAGTTGCAATTGGTGAGGTTGGCTTAGCTGGTGAAATTCGAAAAGTAACTGGAATTACTCAAAGAGTTTCAGAGGCTGCCCGTCTTGGGTTTAAACGCGCGATTGTGCCAGTAGGAAGTGATTTAAAGATTGCCGGAATTGAAATTCTAGAAGCAGCTCGAGTTGAGCAAGCAATTAGTAAGGTGAAGATTAACTAGTAGCTTCTGCTAAATCTCCAGGTGCATCTGGCAAAGCAGATTTTGGTGTGCCTTTAAAGGTAAAGGTTGCAGTATCAGTTGCATCTGAAACATCTACCAAAATAATTTCACCGGCCTTTAGATCACCAAAGAGCATCTTCTCAGACAACACATCTTCAAGCTCTCGTTGAATTGTTCTGCGAAGTGGGCGAGCGCCAAGAACTGGGTCATAACCACGCTTTGCTAGCAATGATTTAGCAGCAGTTGTTAACTCAATTCCCATATCTTTTGCCTTTAGTCGCTCATCTAATTGAGCAACCATTAGGTCAACAATCTTGACGATCTCATTCTCAGTTAACTGATGGAATACCACGATGTCATCAATACGGTTTAAGAACTCAGGACGGAAATGAGTCTTTAGCTCATCTCCTACCTTTGCCTTCATGCGCTCATAACTTCCTTGCGCATCTGCCACATTTGCAAAGCCAAGAGATAATGATTTTGAAATATCGCGAGTACCAAGGTTGGTGGTCATAATGATGATGGTGTTCTTAAAGTCCACCACACGACCTTGCGCATCAGTTAATCGACCATCCTCTAATACCTGCAGCAGTGAATTGAAGATGTCTGGATGTGCCTTTTCAATCTCATCAAATAAAACAACAGAGAATGGGCGACGTCGCACCTTCTCAGTTAGCTGACCACCCTCGTCATATCCAACATAACCTGGAGGAGCACCAAATAAACGAGAAGCAGTGTGTTTTTCTGAGTACTCAGACATATCTAATTGAATTAATGCATCTGCATCACCAAATAGGAATTGTGCAAGAGTTCTTGAAAGCTCTGTCTTACCAACACCAGAAGGTCCAGCAAAAATAAAGGATCCGCCAGGACGCTTTGGATCTTTAAGTCCTGCACGTGTTCTACGAATTGCTTGTGACAATGCCTTGATTGCTTGATCTTGGCCGATCACCCGGCGATGTAATTCATCCTCCATCTTAAGTAATCGAGCGGTCTCTGCCTCAGTTAACTTAAATACTGGAATACCAGTTGCAGTTGAAAGTACTTCAGCGATTAACTCTTCATCAACCTCTGCAACCACATCAAGATCGCCAGCTTTCCAATTCTTCTCTCGCTCTGCCTTTTCGGTGATTAAAGATTTCTCTTTATCGCGCAAAGATGCAGCTTTTTCAAAATCTTGCCCATCAATTGCTGACTCTTTTTCTTTGCGAGCAGCTGCGATCTTGTCATCATATTCACGAATTTCAGGTGGCACGGTCATTCGGCGAATGCGAAGACGAGAGCCTGCCTCATCAATTAAATCAATTGCTTTATCTGGCAGATGACGATCTGAAACATAACGATCAGCCAAGGTGGCCGCAGAAACTAGCGCACCATCTGAGATAGAAACCTTATGGTGGCTTTCATAGCGATCGCGAAGTCCTTTTAGAATTTCAATTGTGTGCGCAACAGTTGGCTCGGCAACTTGAATTGGTTGAAAGCGTCGCTCAAGTGCTGCATCTTTTTCTAAGTGTTTACGATACTCATCCAGAGTAGTCGCGCCAATTGTCTGTAACTCACCGCGGGCAAGCATTGGCTTTAATATCGAAGCCGCGTCAATTGCGCCTTCAGCAGCGCCTGCACCAACTAATGTATGAATCTCATCAATAAACAAAATGATGTCGCCACGGGTGCGAATCTCTTTTAATACCTTCTTTAATCGCTCTTCAAAATCTCCACGGTATCTAGAACCGGCAACTAGTGCGCCAAGATCTAATGAGTAAAGCTGCTTATCTTTAAGAGTCTCTGGAATATCACCCTTCACAATTGCCTGCGCTAAACCTTCAACAACTGCAGTCTTTCCAACACCTGGTTCACCAATTAAAACTGGATTGTTTTTGGTGCGACGAGAAAGCACCTGCATAACTCGCTCAATCTCTTTTTCTCTACCAATTACTGGATCAAGCTTTCCTTCACGGGCTGCTTGCGTAAGGTTTCGTCCAAACTGATCTAAAACTAATGATGTTGATGGCTGGCCCTCGGCAGGTCCACCTGCTGCAACCGCCTCTTTGCCTTGGTAACCAGAAAGTAATTGAATAACTTGTTGGCGAACTCGAGAAAGATCTGCGCCAAGTTTTACCAAAACTTGAGCAGCCACTCCCTCACCCTCACGAATTAAACCTAAAAGAATATGCTCAGTACCAATGTAGTTATGTCCTAATTGCAAAGCTTCTCTAAGAGATAACTCCAAAACTTTTTTAGCACGAGGTGTAAATGGAATATGACCAGATGGAGCTTGTTGACCTTGACCAATAATCTCTTCTACTTGTGAACGAACTGCTTCAAGTGAAATTCCAAGGGACTCAAGTCCTTTAGCGGCAACGCCTTCACCTTCATGAATTAAACCTAAAAGAATATGTTCAGTACCGATGTAGTTATGGTTGAGCATGCGTGCTTCTTCTTGCGCCAGCACAACAACGCGTCTGGCACGATCGGTAAACCGTTCAAACATTGCTCAAACCTTTCTTCTCTTAATGTAAATAGCCTAATACCAAGAGGCGACATTGTGCACTTCGAATAGGCTGTGAATAACTCACCCATATATTGGGTGTGTTACTGCCTTATAACCCCATAACTGGGGTGTTTATGCCCAGAAACTTAAAGAATTTTCAGCATTCTGGTATTTCCCAGTGTGTTGGGCTTAACACTCTCTAGGTCGAGAAATTCAGCAATACCTTCATCATAGGAACGCAGAAGTTGGGCGTAAATCTCTGGATCAACTGGTGCACCTTGAATTTCTACAAAACCATGAGATCCAAAAAACTTTGTTTCAAATGTTAAACAAAATACTTTTTTGACGCCAACCTCTTTAGCTTTTGCCAAAATACTTTCTAATATTAAGTGACCAATACCTTTGCCATGCATTTTTCCTACCACTGCAACAGTTCTAACTTCAGCAATATCCTCCCAGAGCACATGCAAAGCCCCGCAGCCAACAACTTCGCCATCAACTTCAGCAACAATAAACTCTTGAACGCTTTCAAATAAGGTAACTGTTTCCTTTGACAACAGCTTTCGCTCTACTGCATAGGTATCAATAATTGCTCTAATTTTTTTAACATCAGAGGTTTTAGCTGATCTAATTACAGCACTCATTACTCATCTCCTGCAGTGGGCTTAACTAATGGAAATAAAATTGTCTCCCTAATCCCAAGTCCAGTTAGCGCCATTAATAATCGATCAGCACCCATACCCATGCCGCCCATTGGTGGCATGCCATGTTCCATAGCTCTTAAGAAATCCTCATCTAATCCCATCGCCTCTAAATCTCCTGAAGCGCCAAGTTTTGCTTGTTCGGTCAATCGCTCACGTTGAACTACTGGATCAACTAACTCAGAGTATCCAGTCGCTAACTCAAATCCTTCAATATATAAATCCCACTTCTCTGCCACGCCCGGTATTTCACGGTGTGCTCGAACCAATGGAGAGGTATCGATTGGAAAGCCCTTAACAAATGTTGGCTTACTTAATTTCTCAATTGCTACATGTTCAAAAATTTCTTCGGCGATTTTTCCTTTTATCCATTTAGGATCAAGCTTTATTCCTAGCTTTGTAGCAATCTTTTTAAGATCATCAATTGAACTCTCACCAGTTACTTTTTCGCCAACTGATTCTGAAATGGCATCAAATAAAGATATCTCACTCCAAGTTCCACCAAGATCTAATTCACGTCCATCATGGTGCTTAACTATGTGGGAACCAAAGACTGCTTTAGCTGCATCTTGCACCAAAGTTCTAGTTAGTTCAGCCATGGTATTCCAATCACCATATGCCTCATAAGTTTCAATCATCGCAAACTCAGGTGAGTGAGATGAGTCTGCACCTTCATTCCGAAAGTTTCTATTTATTTCAAAAACTTTTTCTAGGCCGCCCACCACACAACGCTTTAAGTAGAGCTCAGGTGCAATTCTTAAAAACAAATCCATTTCGTAAGCATTACTAAAGGTTTTAAATGGTCGAGCAGCTGCTCCGCCATGCATTACCTGCAACATTGGAGTTTCTACCTCAATAAAATTTCTGCTGCTAAAAGTTTGGCGCAGTGACTTCATAACTGCTGGACGCAATCTGGCATTACTTCTTGCTTCTTCTCTAACAATCAAATCAACATAACGCATACGAACGCGGCTCTCCTCAGAGAGTGGTTTATGTTCAACTGGTAGTGGCCTTAATGCTTTTGCGGCGAGTGTGAAGGAGTTAGCTAAAATGGATAACTCACCACGTTTTGAGGTAATTACCTCACCGGTTACCGAGACAATATCTCCCAAATCAATTTCAGATTTCCAAATTTCAAGTTGTTCTTCGCCAATTTTATCTAGTGAAAACATTGCTTGCAGCTCTGTGCCATCACCTTCACGTAAATTAGCAAAACATAATTTTCCAGTATCACGTTTGAAAATTACTCGACCGGTAATTGATTCAATAACTCCGGTGGAAACATCAATTGGTAGGTCTTTATGCTTTGTTCTAATCTCTAATAAAGTGGTTGTTCTAGGGACAGAAACTGGATATGGCTGGCCACCACGCTTTAATATCGCAGCTCGCTTTTCTCGCCGGATACGTAGTTGTTCGGGTAGATCATCTTCATCAGCCATGATGTATTAAATCTTAGCGGGTGAGGTGAGCGGTAATGATTTAATTTCGCTCATGAACTAAGCGCAATCCAATTAATGTTAGATCTGGCTCATGAAATTCGATCATCTCGCTAATACCAAGCACCAATGGCGCAAGCCCGCCGGTTGCAATTACGCAGACATCTCCAGAATCAGGATATAGATCAGCTAATTCATCAATTATTCGATTTACTAATCCATCTACTTGCCCGGCAAAACCAAAGATGGTTCCTGATTGCAGTGCTTCTACAGTGTTCTTACCAATGACGGATTTTGGTTTTACTAATTCAACTTTGCGAAGCTGAGCAGCTCTTGCAGCTAGGGCATCAACTGAGATCTCAATACCGGGCGCTAACGCACCACCTAGAAACTCTCCCTTTGGGGAAACCACATCTAGATTGGTTGAGGTACCAAAATCAACAACAATTGCTGGTCCATCAGAGCCATACAAAGTAAAAGCTGCTAATGAATTAACAATTCGATCAGCACCAATCTCCTTTGGATTATCTACCAGCAGAGGTACACCTGTTTTAATCCCTGGTTCAATAATTGTGGTTTTAATATCCTGATAATGCTCATCAAGAAGTTTTCTAATTTCTCTAAGAACTGCCGGCACAGTTGAGCAGATCGAAACTCCAGTGATATCAAATCCTTCAACTAATGCTGAGTACTGCAGCCACAATTCATCAGCGGTATCTCTTGGATCAGTTTTTACTCTCCAAGATTGTTCTAACTTATCTTTATTGAAAACTCCAAGAACTGTGTTTGTGTTTCCAACGTCAATTGCAAGCAACATTATTTACCCTTTCTGAAGTCGAGGCCAATATCTAAAGCTGGGGCTGAGTGTGTGAGTGATCCGACCGCTAAATAATCAACACCGGTATTTGCATAAGCCTTTGCGTTTTCAAAGGTTAAGCCTCCTGATGCTTCGAGTTTTACCTTGCCTGCAGCTATTGCCACCGCTTCTTGGCATAGTTGCACACTCATATTGTCGAGCAGAATTACATCTGGCTTTAGTTCAATTACTTCCTTAAGTTGATCGATTGAATCAACCTCTACCTCAATCGATTTTCCAGGAAACATCTTTTTTGTTGCAGAAAAAGCTGCGGTAATACTGCCGGCAGCAACTATGTGATTATCTTTTATCAATGCAGCCTCTGAAAGTGAAACTCTGTGATTTGTGGCTCCACCCATTCGGGTTGCAAACTTTTCCAAAGTTCGAAGTCCTGGTGTTGTTTTACGAGTATCTCTAATCTGACATTTAGTACCTTCGACTTCAGCTATCCATTTACTTGTTAGTGTTGAAATTCCACTTAAGTGAGACAGAAAATTAAGAGCAGTTCGCTCTGCCAACAATATTTTTTGAGTATTCCCCTGTGCTGTGACTAAAACTTTGCCAGCTGCAACTTTTGCTCCTTCATCAACTAAAACCTCGTAATGAGTAACACCGCAGTACTCAAGAACTGCTGCCACTACATGCAAACCGCTGACTACACCAGCTGCCCTTGTAGTGAAATCTGCTGTTGAAACCTGTGAGCTAGAGATAGTTGCAACTGAAGTAATATCCTCTCCACCTGCTAAATCCTCACCAATAGAATCTTTAACCAATTGAAAAATATGATTTGGTGACAGGCCTAGCTTTTTTAAGTTATCTCGAAGTTGATTCACTTAAATCACCTCCACCTTGCTTTGCCAATTTCCTTCAGAATCTATCTGTTGGATGATCCTACTGGTCCAATTACTTTGTGTTTGTGGGTAATCACTTCGCCAATGAGAACCTCTGGATTCAGTTCGAAGTAATGCTGATTTCACAATTACAGTTGCAAGTAGGTGAAGATTGGTAGCTTCCCAAGCTTCAATTCTTGGATCTTTACTAGTTAATTTAGAAAGCTCTTCTAAAGTTTGTAGAGTTTTTGTTAAGGATGCTTCTGATCTTAAAACCCCTGCTCCTTCACTCATTGCAATTTGAAGTGGAAGCAGAATTTTTGGGTCAAGCAAAATACTTTTCCCATCTTCAACTGGTTGCTGCTGAGCGGGTAAATCAATTGAAAGTGCGGCTGCAATTCGGGCTCCAAAAACTAGCCCTTCAAGCAATGAGTTAGAAGCTAGGCGGTTTGCGCCATGAGCTCCAGTACAAGCTGATTCACCACAAATATAAAGCCCATCCACTGAAGATTTTCCATTTAAATCAACTAATACACCACCAGAAGCGTAGTGAGATGCAGGTGCAACTGGGATCTTTTCTTTAGTTGGATCAATTCCATTTTTAATGCAAGAGGCATAAATAGTTGGAAATCTATTAGCGAAATCCTTTATTTTAGTTGCATCTAACCAAACGTGTGGTTGTCCACTAATCTGCATTTGATTAAATATCTCTATGGCAACAACATCTCGAGGTGCTAGATCAGCTTGCGGGTGTTTACCAACCATAAATTGTTCATTTTTGTTATTCAACAAAATTGCACCTTCACCACGCACTGCCTCACTAATTAATGGTTGCTGCCCCCGATTAGCTAAATCTCGCCACAAAACAGTTGGATGAAATTGGACAAACTCAACATCAGCTACTTTTGCGCCGGCTCTTAATGCCAATGCAACTCCATCACCCGTTGAAACAGCCGGGTTAGTAGTTTGTGAATAAACCTGACCAAGACCTCCAGTTGCAACAACAACCGCTCTTGCCAATGCTCTGCCAACACCATCTCTGCTACCGGCGCCAATAACATGCAAAGTCACTCCGCAAACTCTGCCGGAAGGACTTTTCAACGCATCAATTGCAAGTGCGTGCTCAATAATTTCTATGCCATCATCATCTCTAACAGCTGCAAGTAATGCTCTTGAAACCTCTGCTCCAGTTGCATCACCGCCTGCATGCAAAATTCTATTTCGAAGATGTCCGCCTTCTCTGGTTAATGCAATTTCACCTGTTTCAGATTTATCAAAGACTGCACCTTGGGCAATCAATTTTCTTACAGCTTCTGGTCCTTCTGAAACTAAAACATCAACCGCTTTTGTGTCACATAATCCTGCGCCGGCTGCCAAAGTATCTTTCTTATGTTGATCTGGCGTATCACCAGGTCCAAGCGCTGCAGCTATTCCACCTTGTGCCCATTTGGTTGAACCTTCATCAATTCTTGCTTTAGTTACCAATAAAACAGACATCCCATAAGAACGAAGATTTAATGCGGTAGTAAGACCTGCAACGCCAGATCCAATAACAATTACATCCGCTGAGGTGCTCCAACCTGGGGAACCAGTTAATAACTTCATCTCTTACTTCCCATTGCCATATTGTCGATCAATCGGACCTGATTTACCCAACCAGCGATAATTAGACGCTTATTTTTGGCATCAGGAGTTGCCAGATTAAAACTTTGTTCATCAATTGCCTCCAGGTAATCCAGAGAAAAACCATCTACTTTTTCCAGTAATTTTCGCGCATCATCAATGTTGTTTTGAGTTAATGCCTGATAAATAACTTGTGCAACTTTTTTGTCTTCACCAGATAGCCGAGAGTTGCGAGATGAAAGAGCCAAATTACTGCTGTCTCTAATCGTAGGTGCTGACACAATATTTACTGGTAGTTTTAAATCATTTACCATTTTTTTAATTAAAAATAACTGTTGAAAATCTTTCTCTCCAAAAACTGCGTGCTTTGGGTTAACTAAATCAAATAAACGCTTAACTACAGTTAATACGCCAGAGAAATGTCCTGGTCTTGATTTACCTTCAAAGATATCTCCCACCGAGCCAGCTTCTATCTTTTCAATTTGTCCTGGGTAAATATCTGATTCAGATGGTGAGAATATTGCCGTTGCTCCAGCTTCTTGAGCCATTTGTAAGTCTTGTTCAAAACTTTTTGGATAATTTTCTAAATCTGCCTTATTTTCAAATTGCAGAGGATTCACAAAAATACTAACAATAACTTTTTCGCCAAGATTTTTACCTAATTTGATTAAGGATTGATGGCCAGCATGAAGTGCTCCCATGGTCGGAACTAATACATCCCATTTTTGGCGCGACAAATCATCGACAGATTTAATGACTTCAATCATGGCTCCAGTCCTTTCCGGGTACCGGGCTAGAGGAAGAGTTTAACTTGCGCTTTGAATTGATGCCAATAGAGTTTTTACTGCACCAACTCCAGGGATAACACCTTCTGGATCAATGGCTAACCATGGTTTTAAAACAAACTCCCTTGATTGCGCCAGCGGATGGGGCAGCTTTAAGAAAATTGAATCAACTACTTTTTCACCATGCACTATTAAATCTAAGTCAATAATTCTTGGGCCCCATTTAACCTCGCGCACCCGACCCATTTGATCCTCTATTTTAAGTAATTCGGTTAAGAGATTTTCAGGAGTTAACAGACACTCACCAATAACTACGGCATTAATGAAATCATCTTGGATTGGCCCACCAACGGGTTTAGTTTCAATATATGGAGAGACTTTAATATCTTGTAAAAGATTCTCTAGATGAGTAATAGCAATATCTAAATTCAACTTCCTATTTTCAAGGTTTGAACCAAGAGCAATTACTGCCTTCATCTACTTCTTTCAATTTCAACTTGAATATCCTTAAAATTTAATTTGATTGGCGCTTTTGGTTTATGGACTGTCACTTTCACCGACTTTACTTTCTTAAAATCTTTGAGGATTTTAATAGCAATATTCTCCGCTAAACTCTCGATTAATCTTTGAGGTTTACCAGTTATTTGATCATTAATTACCATTGCAACTTGCGCGTAATTAACAGTTTTACTTAGATCATCATTTAGTCTAGAAAGTGTCAGCCTTAGCTCAACATCCACGATAAACTTTTGGCCACGCTTTTGTTCACTTTCTAATACGCCATGAAATCCTTTTGCTTTTACGCCCACAATTCTTATCAGATCACTCACTTTCGAAGCCTTTCCATAACAGAGATTGCATCTTGATGAGCCTTTACAGCATGGGTGCGCACACCCCAAACTTTAAGCCTTGCAAGTTCAGTAGTTAGTGCAATGGTGGCCGCTTCTCGTTTGTCTGGTTCAGATGCATTCACTAATTCACCCAGAAATCTTTTGCGTGAGGCACCGATTAATAATGGGTAGCCAAGTAGTTGGAATCTTTCAATATTTCTTAGTATTTCCCAATTATGTTCACTCTCTTTGGCAAAACCAATTCCTGGATCCAAGATGATTTGTTCTGGATCAATTCCTGCTTTTAATAACTCTGAAACTCGTTCATCTAATTCATCTTTTACTTCTTTGACCACATCTTTATATACAGCTTTTTTCTGCATCTCTTTTGAATGTCCACGCCAATGCATCGCTATGTATTGAACCTTTGGATGTTGAGCAATTAATGGGGCCATATTCTTATCAGCTAACCCACCGCTAACATCATTTATATAGCTAGCACCAGCAGCAATTGCCTGTTTTGCTACCTCAGATCGCATGGTGTCAACACTTACTACCGCGCCATCTTTTATCAACTCAGTAACTACTGGGATAACTCTTGCTAATTCCTCTTCTTGACTTACTCGATCAACCCCTGGCTTAGTGGATTCACCACCAACATCAATTATGTCCGCACCTTCTGCAATCAATCTTCGCCCTTGCGTAATTGCATCCTCTTTAGATAAATACTTTCCACCGTCAGCAAATGAGTCTGGTGTTATGTTTAAAATTCCCATTACTAAAGTGCGAGACATAATTATTACCTGCTTTGATTAATAAGTGAGATTGCTTCAGCCCTAGTTGCAGGATTTAACAGCTGACCTCGAACAGCACTTGTTGTTGTTCTAGCTTGTGATTTTCTAACGCCGCGCATTGACATACATAGATGTTCACAATCAATAATTACTATAACTCCGCCAGGTTGCAAGATTTCAACTAAAGCATCGGCAATTTGAGATGTTAACCGCTCTTGAACCTGTGGGCGCCTGGCATATAAATCAACAACGCGAGCTAATTTAGAAATACCAGTAATTCGGCCACTTTCACCTGGAATGTAACCAATATGCGCCACACCATGAAACGGAGTTAAGTGATGTTCGCAGTGAGAGAAAACTTCAATCTCTCTGACAATTACTAATTCTTTATGGCCAATATCAAATGTTGTAGTCAATACATCCTCAGGCTTTTGCCAAAGACCAGCAAAATTTTCAGCTAATGCTTTTGCAACTCGCTTTGGAGTGTCCTTTAAACCTTCGCGTTCTGGGTCTTCGCCTAAAGCGTGTAATAACTCGGTTACAGCTTTTTCCGCCCTACCTTGATCAAACTCCCTCTTAGCACCACCATCATGTGGTCCCATGGATACGGAGTTGATCTCACTCATTTACATCCTTAGTTAAATCTTTTTCACTTTTCTTAGCCGCAGTTTTCTTAACTGGTTTATCCTCTTCAATAACCTTAATTTTTGCAGGTTTTAGCGCAACTGGTGGTTGGTTTGAAGGTGTGCGATTTTGAGAACCAGTCCATGGCGCTCTTGGTTTAACCTTCTTAACTTTTTTAAATACAGTGGCAATCTCTTCCTTATTTAAAGTTTCATTTTCTAGTAATTCTTCAACTAAACGATCGAGAGTTTCACGATTTGCTACCAAAATATCAAAGGCCTCTTGATGGGCATTTTCAATCATCTCTCTAATTTCACCATCAACAATTGCAGCAACATTTTCTGAGTAATCACGTTGATGACCATAATCTCGACCTAAGAACGGTTGTGAATCTGAGATGCCAAGTTTTATTGCACCTAACCGCTGAGTCATTCCGTATTGGGTAACCATCGCTCTAGCTAAATTTGTTGCCTTTTCAATATCATTTGATGCACCCGTTGTTGGATCATGGAAGATCAATTCTTCCGCTGCTCTACCACCCATTGTGTATGCAAGTTGATCAAGCATTTGATTTCTAGTAACTGCGTATCGATCTTCATCAGGTAGCACCATTGTGTAACCAAGCGCTCTACCTCTTGGCATGATTGTTACTTTATGAACAGGATCTGTATGTGGCAGTGCATGAGCCACGAGTGCGTGTCCACCTTCATGATAAGCAGTTATTCGACGCTCTTCCTCTGTCATTAATCTGGAAACTTTTTGTGGACCTGCCATTACTCGATCAATTGCTTCGTCGATATCAGTATTTCGAATTGCCTTGCGCTCCTGGCGGGCTGCAAGAAGTGCTGCTTCATTTAATACATTTGCTAAATCTGCACCGGTAAATCCAGGTGTTCGTTTTGCATAATTGGTCAGATCCACATCTTTTGCCACAGGTTTGTTTTTCGCATGCACCGCAAGAATTGCAGCCCTTCCCTTTAAGTCTGGGCGATCAACAGAAATCTGTCGATCAAATCTTCCTGGCCGTAAAAGTGCTGGATCTAGAACATCTGGTCTATTTGTAGCGGCAATTAAAATAACCTGACCATTAGCTTCAAAGCCATCCATCTCAACTAGCAGCTGATTTAAAGTTTGCTCACGCTCATCATTTCCGCCGCCAAGACCTGCACCGCGTTGACGTCCAACTGCATCAATTTCATCAACAAAAACTATTGCAGGTGCATTTTGTTTTGCTTGCGCAAATAAATCACGCACGCGTGATGCGCCAACACCGACAAACATCTCAACAAACTCAGAGCCTGAGATTGAATAGAAAGGAACCTTTGCCTCTCCTGCAACAGCCCTGGCAAGTAATGTTTTTCCAGTTCCTGGCGGGCCATAAAGTAAAACACCTTTAGGAATTTTGGCTCCGATTGCCTTGTATTTATCTGGACTAGCAAGAAAATCTTTTATCTCACGTAATTCAGCAACAGCTTCATCAGCACCTGCCACATCAACAAATGTGTTGGTTGGCATCTCTTTATTTTGTAACTTAGCCCTTGATCTGCCAAAAGATAAAACTCGACTACCTTGTCCGCCACCCATAAACAAGAGAAGTAAGAAGATAATCAACAAGATTGGCAAAATACTCAAAATTAATGAAACAAATAGTGATTGCTTAGGAACTTCAATATCCCAGGTGGTGGAAGGAGGATTACTTGTTAAAAGTTCAACTATAAGCGCCTCTTGACCTGCCACATAGGAGGCTTCTATTTTTGCAGCCCCATCAACAAATTCACCATCTTTTAAAACAACTCGAACTTTTTGCTCTCGATCAATTACTAAAGCTGATTTAACATTATTTAATGAAATCTCATTTAAAATTACAGATGTTTCTACCTTTTTAAACTCTTCACCAGTAGCTGAAATTTGGCCAAAAATACTTACTGCAACTAATGCGGCAATAATCCAGAATAGTGGTCCGCGCAAAATCTTTCGGGCAGCGGCAGGTGAGGATTTGTTTGGTTTCTTAGTGTTCTTAATTCCCTTGAATTTTGGGAACTTGAAACTCTTTTTTTGCGACACCAGTTACATCACTTTCTTAAGACTGTTTTGATAGGGGCTTAAGAATAAAGGTGTTTGGCGAGAACGCCAATAAACGGCAAATTACGGTACTTCTGGTTGAAATCTAAGCCATAGCCGACCACAAACTCACTTGGGATATCAAAGCCAACATACTTTGCCTCAACCTTTACAGTGGCAGCATCTGGTTTTCTAAGTACTGTTAAAACGGAAACAGATTTTGCACCACGAGAAAGTAAATTCTCAGTTAGCCATGAAAGTGTTAAGCCAGTATCTAAAATATCTTCAACGATTAAAACTTCTCTTCCTAAAATATCACTATCTAAATCTTTCAAAATTCTAACTACACCACTTGATTTTGTTCCAGCTCCATAGGATGAAACTGCCATCCAATCCATATCAACATGGCGTTGTAGGTGTCTAGAAAAATCAGCCATTGCCATAATGGCACCTTTTAGAACTCCAACTAAAATTAAGTCTCGACCTTCATAATCTTTGTTAACTTGGGCAGCTAACTCTTTTAATCTATTTTGAATCTGTTCTTCACTTACGACAACTCGCTCTATGTCATTTCCAAGTGCTGAAAGATCCACGGTTCTCCTTATGAGTTGGTTGAGAGGATAATTCTGCCTGAATTTCGCAAAAGCTTCACATTCCCGGGTAGTGATACCTCTTTTTGCCCATGCCACTGTGAAATTAAGGCTTCAGCAGCTGAAATATGTTCAGCAGTTAATGTTCCTGTTGGGGCTCCAGCTTTATAAATTGCAAGACGCAAAACTCGAGTGCGGATTGCCTTTGGTAATCTCTCTAAATCACTCACATCAAGATTAACTGGATCTACTTGATTAAAAAATTCAAGCGCAAACCCATCTAGTGCATCAGCATCATCTCTTAGTAGATCGGCACTTCTAACTAAAGCTTCTGTGATTCCTGGGCCAAGATTTTCCTCCAAATTTGGTAGCACATTTTTTCTAACTCTAACTCTGGAAAACTTTAGATCCTGATTATGTGGATCATTCCAAAATGTCATGCCCGCTTCAACACATGCTGCTTCAGTCATCTGCCGGCTAATCTTTAAAAGCGGTCTAACATAAATGTTATTTTCAACTGCCATTCCAGCCAAAGATCTAGCCCCTGATCCGCGAGCTAATCCAAGTAGGACACTTTCTGCCTGATCATTTAAAGTATGGGCTAGAAAGAAATACTTTGGTTGATAACTATCAATAAATTGGTTAAAAACTTTATACCTAGCTCTTCTTGCAGATGCTTCTAATCCATCAGTTACAACTACTTGCGCCACTGCACTCTCAACTTGTTGATAACCAATTGACTTTAATTTACTTACAACTTGTGAAGTAATTTGATCAGATCCAATTTGTAATCCATGATCAACCACCACTGGAATAATCTTTTGCTCTCCGCGCTCTGCAAATAGAGCTAAAGCTAAAGCGATTGAATCTGCGCCACCTGAGCAACCAAACAACAATGTTTGATCTGAAGCGGTGAGAAAAGGTTTGACCGCTTTTCTAATCTCCCAAAGATTTGGTGTATTGGTGGAGTTCATACCACCAAGATTAGACCCGACCCCCGTATGGCATTAAACCCTTGATGCTATAAATGCTGGAGTAGAGCAAATCTTTATCTTTATTGTGCGCCTCCCACATCATTCCGTCCCCGGCGTAGATAGCGATATGGTGAATTGTGCTTACCGTTCCCTTATAGGAGTAAAAAACTAAATCTCCAGGCACCATCTCACTTATTGGCACCCGCTTGGTGGCAACCCAATAAAGAGATGAGTTGAGTCGATCCCAATTTGGCCAACCAAGTCCAGCAGATTTATAGGCGGCATAAACCAAACCTGAACAATCAAATGTTGTTGGACCTTCACTTCCCCAAACATAATTTTTCTTTGCAAGAACTTGTTTCTTAGCAAACTCAACCGCTGCAAGTCGCATTGCCTCAGTTGATCGGGTACTACTTCTGCCAGTAAAGCCAATATCTGGCCAAATCTTTGATTGGTCAGGAGTAATTAATGCTCTACCTGCATTTGCCTCTTCTAGTAAAGCAATTTGGCGTTGTTGTTCAAGAGTTAATCTAGTTTTCTGAGCAACCGCTAACTCTTTAGCTAACTTATCTTGAATCGCTTGTAATTTATCAACCTCATCTTGTTGCATCGCTGCTGCTTCATCAGCTGCTTTCTTAGCCGCTGCAACTTTCACAGTTGCCTCAGCTTGTGCTTTCTTTGCAATATCAGCTGCCTTTTGCGCAGCACTTGCCACAATCTCGGCTGATTTAAATCTATCTAACGCATTTGAATTGTTTTCACCTAATGCATCCAATGTGCTTAAGCGATCTGCTAAATCCTGTGGGCCATCCGCACTAAGTAGCGAATCTAAATCGGTAAAACCACCACCCATTACATATGCATTGACTGCTAATTTTCCAATTGTGCGCTTGCCAGTTGAAACTGAAGCTTGGGCTGCTTGCAAATGCTTCATGGCAATATCTGCCTGCTTGGTCTTCATCTTTAAGTCATTTTGGGCGGCGATATATATTTTACGTTTTGCAGTTGCTATCGCGGTTAACTGTTGCAAAGTTTTCTTAGCTGAACTTAATTTTTTTGCTGCTGCATCCGCTGCAGCCTTTTTCTCTGCCTCAATCTTTTTAGCTGCATCAATTTGAGCCTGAGTTGGTTTGGGAGTAGCAGCAATAGCTGCTGTTGGAATTAAGGTGATTGTTAAAACAAGGGCAAAAAATTTCTTATTCATTAATTTGCCACATCTCGCTTTTTAAATAAAAATGCAACGATCGCAAGACCAGCAAGTAAAAATCCATATGAGGTAAATAGGGCATACTGGTATGAGATTCTGTCATTACCGCCGGTTGCTACAATCGATAAAAGTTGGCCTGGGAAGTATTTGTCTATATTTGTTACAAAGGCTGATAACAAGCCCTCAATTATTAAGTTCCAAATAACTCCTATTGATATGGCAGAAATTGGTGATCTAAATAGCAATCCCAAGATCATGCCAAATATTCCATAACCAATGGTTGCAATTAAAACATTTATAAAAGTTCGCAAAACTGCTGATCTTGCATCGGGAGTACTCCATGCCCCAGTTGAAATATCTTTAACACCTGCAAACAAATATGAAAGAGATACAGCAAGTACTGCCGACAAGGTAACCATGGCAATTGCAAATAATTTCATTGAGCCTAATTTGCCAAGCAATATCTTCATACGGGAAGGCTGTCTAACCAAGAGGTTACGCAAAGTTCCGTATGTGTACTCCTGCGCGGTTTGAGCTGCGAAAATACATAATGCCACAATGCCTAAAAGCCCTGCAGCATTACTAAAACTAAGTGAAACACCAGTTGGAAGAGCTAAAACATCTCGGCCAATTCTTACTCCCCGTTCGCCATTTCCTTCTGGGGAATCAACGAGCAAAAATAGAAGTGAGGTAACCAAGCCCGTCACAAATGTAACAGCGGCAATCGTGGATATAGAAAGTGATGGTCGTTTTAATTTAGTTAACTCAGCCTTAAATACATTCCACATAATTACTCACCCGTCATTTCAAAAAATGTATCTTCCAAAGATGCACGCACTGGCGTCAAACTCTCTAAGGTAATTCCAGCTTCAAATGCTGCTTTATTTAATTTTGCAGAAAAATCAGATGTACCAGTCACGTGAACAGACTCATCAATAATCTTTGCACTATGCCCGCCAGCTTCTGCGATCTTTACTAGTTTTTCTAAATCGCCCCTGTTCTCTGGTTTTGCCACAATTACTGGCTGCTGCTTGGCTAGCAATTCACTAGTTTTGCCTGAAAAAATTACCTTACCCAATCTAAGCATTACTAAGTGATCGCTAATCATCTCAATCTCAGATAAAAGATGAGAGGAGACGAAAACTGTTGTGCCATTATCTGCTAATTTTCTGAGTAATGCTCTGACTTCTTGGATACCAGCTGGATCTAAACCATTTGTTGGTTCATCCAAAATTAATAACTTGGGCTTGGGAAGAAGTGCGGCAGCAATTCCTAATCTTTGCTTCATGCCTAGTGAGTAGGTTTTATACTTTGAATTTCCTCTATCTCCTAAATCAACCAAATCCAGCAATCCTTGAATCGTATTAGTATCAAAGCCACCAAGCTTTGCTAGCACCGTTAAATTCTGCGCTCCAGTTAATGCTGGATAAAAAGCTGGCCCTTCAATCATTGCGCCAACATTTGGTAGGTATTTTTCAGGTTGCGTAATTGATTCACCTAATACATGACCGCTTCCAGTTGTCGGTGAGATTAAACCCAACAACATTCTGATTGTGGTTGTTTTACCTGATCCATTTGGGCCAACAAAGCCACAAATACTTCCCATTGGCACTTCAAAATTTGCATGAGAGAGCGCCATTCGATCGCCATATTTTTTTGATAAATCGGCAACATCAAGTGCTAGAGGGGAGGACATAAAGAAAATTATCCCATCAAAGGGTTGAAAAACTACTTAAGCAAAACACCGATTACTAATAAAAATGAGTAAATGCTGAGAAAAACTATCGATGCTTGGAATAACTTCCCAGCATTAACCTCACTTGGCTCTTTTGTTAATTTAATCAATTGACGCTTCCACCCTGCAATTAGTAATAATGTAATTACGGAAAGCCAAATAGGTAGCTTCGCGCTCCAGATCACTAATAATGAGAAGAGCACCATGGCCAGAGAGTGAAACCACATTTGATTAATTACAGATTTTATTGGGGCAACTACTGGCAACATCGGAATACCCGCTGCTTTGTAATCATCCTTGTACCTAACTGCTAACGCCCAAAAATGTGGTGGCGTCCAAAAAAATATGAGTAAGAAAAAAAGCCAGGAAGTGGTGGTCAAGGAGTTAGTAACAGCGGCTTGACCAATTAACACAGGCATACAACCTGCAATTCCACCCCAAACAATATTTTGTGATGTGTGTTTTTTAAGAGCAATTGTGTATCCAAAAACGTAAAAGGTGATTGCTAAAAATGTTAATAAGGTAGCAAGTGGCGTGGTGAATATATAGAAAACTACTAGGGAGATTAGTGAGATTAGAGCGGCAAAAAGTAGAGCGTTCTTTCTTGAAATCTCACCTGTTGCAATTGGTCGATTAGCAGTTCTTTTCATTAGTAAATCTGATTTGGCCTCAATAATCATGTTAAATGCATTAGCCCCACCTGCTGCAAATGTGCCACCCAGCAAACTCCAAAAAGTTATCGATAGATCTGGCACACCTTCACTTGCTAAAAACAAAGCAGGAAGCGTGGTAACAAGTAGGAGTTCAACTACTCGCAATTTCATCAGCGAGATATATTTTTTCATTTGCACTAACTCTACCCTTGCCAAGTAATTAAAATTTACGGAGTTGTTGTAAAGGGATTACTTTCTGGCACTAGTGGTGTTAATCCGATCACAGGTGGCTTAGTAATAGTTCCCAGCATTCGATCAATTGCACTTCGTGCTGCGTCCTGCAATCTTCTAGTTCTACCAACACCATCTGCGATAACCACAAAGACATACTCTTTTTCACCTGAGGTAGCAAAGCCAGCTAATGAAACTGTATGTCTAGTTGAACCAGTTTTTGCTCTTACTAAACCAACTGCTTGCGGCGCAGTTGAATGGTATCTACCAATTAATGTTCCTGATTCCCCACTTATTGGCAGCGATTCATAAATAACCTTTAACTTTGGTTCAGTTTTTAACTTAAGTAGTAATTGGGAAACAGTAATTGCAGAAACTCGATTCTCTCCACCAATGCCTGAACCATCAACTAATTTCATACCAGTTGTGTCAACGCCTATCGCATTTAACTTATCTTTTGCCATCTGGTTAAACCCGGTTTTAGTTAATGGATAGCCGCTTCTGCCGGTAGCAACCATCGCCAATCGCTGGGATAAAACATTGTCACTATATAAAAGGGCAAAACGAATCATCTTATGAAGTGGCGGTGATGAGATTTCAGCAATTTTTTCAGTTACCAAAGATTCAACCTCAACACTTTTACTAATTGGTTTATATGCAACAGAGGATTTTCGTTTTAACGCCCGCTTGGCATACAAAATATCTGAGTTATTTACCCCTTTATAGACCAGGGTTATTTTCTTTAAGGATTTATCAGAGGCAAAAGCAGCCTTAATTAATGTTGGCATATACGCCCGCTTATTGGCATCTCGATACTTACCATTTGAGGTAATCCAAGGATCATTATCTCCCCAGATCACAAAGACTCCTTTTTTCTCAGTTTTATAAATTGCGGTTTTAAAAACTGTTGCGGTATCTAGAGTTAAAGCAATAGATGAGGTTGAAATTACTTTTAAAACTGAGGCCGGAGTTCTTGGCTTATCCGCACCGCTTTGATAAACAACTTGGTTGTTAGATCCATCAATTAAAATCACACCGGGATTTGCTAAGTACTTAGAGCCTAAATATTTAAAAAATGGTTCTGGCAATACATCCACTGCATTAGCAGGTTGAAGGTTTCCTAAAAGTATGAATAAAACAAATATTGCAATTTTCTTCATTTGCTAACCACTTTTCTAGTAAATCTGCCCTGAGTAATCGCAGCACCTAGAATGACAAAAACTGCGCCAACTATTTCATGCCAAGTTATTTGCTCACCTAAAAATAACCAACCAACAAAGACTGCAACCACTGGTGTTATATATGTAACAGTACTTGCAATGGAACCACCTGCTGCTGCGATTATTGAAAAATTCCAAATATAAGCAAAGCCACTACCTAGTACTCCTAATGCCAGCATTGCCAAAATTGGGGTTAGCTGAAAATTATCCTCTGAAATGCCATCAAATAAATAAAGTGGCAATAATGTAATTGCAGCCAAAATTAACTGGCCAGTTGCTGCGGCTTCAGGCTTTAAACCAAGTGGCAAGATATTTCGAGTCATATATGGAAATGAGTACCCGTAACAAGAAACAGCTAGCAAAAGTGCAGCCACACCAAGTAATTGGTTATCGCCTATTCCCTTCCAAATACCTAAAACCACCATCACGCCAAATGCACCGATAAATAAGCCAATTATTTGTTCACCCTTTAGCTTTTGTTCCTTGAAAAGTAACAACATAAATACCATTGTCATCAGTGGGGTGGTGGCATTAATAATTCCTGCAAGTACTGAGGTGACATACTGCTGAGCAAAGGCAAATAAAATTCCAGGTACAACATTGAGCAGTAGAGCAACAATCCAAAGTTTTTGCCAGGTACTTCTCTCTTTTGGCAATGAAATCTTGCGCACCTTAACAACTGTTAACAAGGTAATTGCTCCCAGTGCGCATCTGACAAAGGCAACCCCAAATGGAGTTAAAAACTCAAGTCCAAGTTCAATAAATATGAAAGAGCAACCCCAAACTAGACCTAGCGCGATATAGGCAGGCAGCCATGATTTTCTCATCATCACTCCTTAACCCTTAAGGTTTACTTATGACGCAATCTTCCGTTGGACCTGGTGAGTTCTACCAGGTTGTTGGCGTAGGCCCACACTCTAAACCATGGCCGACCGATAATCACTTTGATCTTGAATTACTTGAGCAGGGTGATCGCAGAAATGTCTTAGATAAATATAGGTATTGGAAGGTTGAGGCAATTGTTGCTGATCTTGATACCAAGCGCCATGATCTGCAAATTGCAATTGAAAATTGGCAACATGATTTAAATATTGGTTCAATTGTAAGAACTGCAAATGCTTTTAATGTTTCAGCTGTTCATATTGTTGGAAAGCGTGATTGGAACCGGCGGG
>Ga0209358_10000253_pt1 | contig 48575 bp, 43 predicted proteins | sample LauGreFa1BDMLBSN_2_FD_187574 | JGI IMG/M metagenome (GOLD analysis project Ga0209358, IMG submission 187574) | Freshwater lake microbial communities from Lake Michigan, USA - Fa13.BD.MLB.SN (SPAdes) (version 2) | ecosystem: Environmental > Aquatic > Freshwater > Lake | place: Lake Michigan, USA... | reverse complement strand
GATACAGTTATTGTTATTAAAGACCTGCCTGTAAAAGGAGCACCAAAGCCAATCAAAGCGGGTACAAAAGTCAAGAATATTCACTTGAATCATTTTAGTGATCACAATATAGATTGTAAGATCGATGATTTTGGCGCGATGGCTTTAAAATCTGAATTTGTAAAAAAGGGATAAATGTATTGATATTAAAACAAGTGGACTAATACCCTATTATTAAACCCGAAGGCTTGAATATCCTGCATTATAATTAAGCAAAAAATTAGGATTAAAAATAGTTTTGGAATTAGTTGAACGATTCAAGAATATCAAATTATGTACAAGAAAGCAGAATATAATGAAACTCAAACCCGCTGAGACTTTAGTGATCCATTTTTCAAAGCATTATGTTGGGATATTCACAAATGAATATAAATAAGAAATTCTTTTGCATAGATGCACACACATGTGGTAATCCAGTAAGGGTTGTTGCAGGTGGAGGACCAATTTTAGAAGGGAAAAATATGAGTGAAAAACGCTTGTATTTTCTTGAACATTTCGATTGGATCAGAAAAGGATTAATGTTTGAACCACGAGGTCACGACATGATGTCGGGCAGTATTTTATATCCACCTGCAGATAAAGAAAATGATATAGGAATTCTGTTTATAGAAACTAGTGGTTGTTTACCTATGTGTGGTCATGGCACTATTGGAACAATTACTGTGGCAATTGAAGAGGGACTTGTGATCCCCAAAATACCAGGAATTGTACGAGCCGAAACTCCCGCAGGTTTAGTTGTAATTAGTTATAAGCAAAATGGTAAAAAAGTAGAATCAGTAAAGTTGGTAAATGTGCCATCTTTTTTACACTCTACAGGTATTTCTGCTACAAGCCCTGATTTAGGTAAACTGACTTTGGATATTGCCTATGGTGGTAACTTTTATGCCATCATTGAACCGCAAGATTCCTTTTTAGGAATAGAAAATTATACAGCCTCAGATTTAATTCGTTTTAGTTCTCCAATAAGAAAATATCTAAATGATAATTATTCGTTTGTACATCCGCAAAATGAATCAATAAAAGGGTTGAGTCATATACTTTGGACGGGTAAGACAATTGCCAATACATCATCGGCACGTAACGCGGTATTTTATGGAGATAAAGCCATTGATAGATCGCCCTGTGGTACAGGCACTTCTGCGCGCATGGCTCAACTACATGCAAAAGGAAAATTAAAAACTGGAGAAGTTTTTATTCATGAAAGTTATATTGGCAGTATTTTTAATGGTTGTGTTGAATCAGAAACAACAGTAGGAAATTATAAAGCAATAATCCCAAGTATTGAAGGATGGGCAAAAGTTACTGGTTATAATACAATCATTATTGATTCTGACGACCCTTATGCATTTGGATTTCAAGTAATATAAGCAGAAAGGACCTTGTTAGTTAAGAAATGACAAAAGGAAATCAAAAAAGATAACCATCCTGAGAATAGCATTAACTATAATAGCGGTTAAGTGCTCTGCATCAATATTTGTAGTGAAAATTAGCCACTGAACCAAGCGCAAAAACGATGTAAATAATCCTAAACTCACAATATCATAACAAACAAAAAACCAATGAATAAAATTGTAAAACTCTATCAGTGGACAATATCTATCCCCATACTGGCTTGCATTCTGTATTTTTCTGGATTGATGGTGAACAACATTGCATATCAGGTAATATCAGGAGTATTACTGTTGCTTTGTGTTATGGCAGCAGTTCATCACTCTGAAATAGTAGCTCATTGTATAGGTGAACCTTTAGGAACAATTATTTTAGCGGTATCTATTACCATAATTGAAGTTGCCATTATTGTTTCTTTAATGACATCAGGTGGAATAGAATATGCAGCTTTTGCTAGAGATACAGTCTATGCAGCGGTAATGCTTATTCTTAATGGTATTATTGGGCTAAGTCTGTTTATTGGTGGACGAAAATTTCACACACAAACTTTTTCTCCACATTCTGTAAAAATCGCTCTTGTTTCTCTAGTTTCTATTGTAGCATTTACAATGATAATACCGACTTTTACAAATAGTCAAGCGGGACCTTATTATACTGAAAAACAGCTGTTTTTTGAAATTTTTGCTTGTTTAGTTATTTATGCAGCATTTATTTCTACCCAAACAAATAGCCATAGAGAGTATTTTATTTCTGATGAATCAGATACATCTGAAAGTACTGTACATTCAATCTCTCATTTTTCATTTGTGATAAGTATAGTGTTCCTACTTATTAGTCTTTTAATAGTGGTATTACTTGCAAAATCTCTTTCACCACACATAGAACAATTGGTAATTAGTAATGGGTTACCAAAAAGTTTAGTAGGTATTATTATTGCAGCTGTTATCTTATTACCAGAAGGTATAGCATCAGTAAATGCCGCAAGAAATAACAATTTACAAACAAGTCTAAATTTATCGCTAGGTTCAGCATTATCCAGTATCGGACTAACAATTCCAGTAGTATCCATTGCAAGCTATATGTATAACTTTCCACTTATATTGGGACTTGATATTTTACCAATAATATTGTTAGTTATTTCAATTTTCACTGTTATGCTTTCTCTTATCGGAGGGCGAAGCAATTCATTATATGGTGTAGTGTTATTAGTAAACCTTATTGCATATGTGTTTTTGACAATTTACCCTTAATGTATCAGTATCATTTATTAGTAACACAGCTAATAACTCCAACAATATGTGGGAATGCTCTAGGATGTGGAAGTACATTTGTATAGAGCCTAATACAATCAAAAAATAAAGGACAAGCTGAACACCTTTTTACAAAGTAGGCATATTCATACTTTAAATAATGAAATTACAAATTGTACTATTGGCTTTAACAGCCACAATGTTGTTCTCTTGTAATCAAGGTCCAAAAAAGGAAACAAACCAAAACGAGACCTCTATAACAAAAGAGGAAGCTAAACAAAAAGTTTCCGAAGTAATGACAGCAGAAAGACAAGCTAAACTTTTACCAGACCAAGTTTTGCAAAGATTTATTGATGGTAACAAACGATTTACAAGTGGCACAAAAACCGAAAGAGACCACAGTGCACAAGTCCGTAAGTTGGCATCCGGACAGTTTCCAAAAGCAGTAGTTTTAAGTTGTTTAGACAGTCGTGTACCTGTTGAAGATGTTTTTGACCTAGGTTTGGGGGATATTTTTGTAGGCAGAGTAGCAGGAAATATTGTAAACGTAGATTTGTTAGGAAGCATGGAATTTGCTTGTAAAGTAGCAGGTGCAAAGCTTTTATTGGTTATGGGACACCAGCATTGTGGTGCAGTAAAAGGTGCAATAGACAATGTAAAATTAGGAAACATTACAGCGATGTTGGAAAAAATAAAGCCAGCCGTTAAAATGAGCCAAGATTTTGTAGGTGAGAAAACCTCTAAAAATGATGACTTTGTAAAGTACGTTTCAGAGAATAATGTAAAATATGCAATCCAACAAATCAGAGAGAAAAGTCCTATTCTAAAAGAAATGGAAAATAAAGGAGATATTAAAATTATAGGTGCATTTTATAATTTAACAGACGGATCATTAGAATTAATCAAATAATGAAAAAACACATCTTTTTGTTCTTTACAGTTTTTGTATTCGTTAATGCTCATATTTCTTTAGGACAAAACAGCCGTTTAAATACTAGTAATACTATTGGTTGGTGCAATTATTTTGGTACTTTCAAAGTATCTCAAGAATTTGGTGTGCACACCGAATATCAGTGGCGTAGAAATCAAATAATTACTGATTGGCAACAAAGTCTTTTAAGAGTTGGTGTACATTATAATTTGAATCCAAGAGTATTGTTTAGAGTGGGTTATGCGTGGGTAGAAACTTTTCCTTATGGCGAATATTCTATCAATGGTTTAGGTAGAGATTTTACAGAACATAGAATTTTTGAAATGGTGCAACTTTCTCATAAAGAAGGTAATGTAGATTTGTCTCACAGATTTATGTTGGAACAACGATTTGTAGGAAGATACAGTTCGGCAAATGAAACCACCGAAGACGAATTTCCATTGCTCAATAGATTTCGTTACATGATAAGGTTGCAAACTCCATTAATAGGCAAAGAAATGAAAGACAAAACACCTTATATTGTTTTGTTTGATGAAATATTTGTTGGTTTTGGTGAAAATGTACAAGCAAATATTTTTGACCAAAATAGAATAGGTATCTTACTAGGCTATCGTTTTAACGAAAATGTAAGAATAGAAGGTGGTGTCTTAAATCAAACACTACAATTTGGCAGACAAATTAACGAAAAGAATGTATTTCAACATAATAATGGAATTATCATAAACGCAAACTTCAATATTGACTTAACATATAAACCAATAGAATAAAATATTAATATTATTATTAGGAAATGTGTATTTAATATGCGTAATTTTTATTTCATTCAGCCAATCTGAAACAGGCAGTGCTTTATAGTAAAAAGAGAGAATTAATTCTATTTTAAAAGGTGATGGTCTCGACCTAAAAACTGAGGCTTTAAATTTCAAGGATTTGTTTTTATGTTTAGAACTCTTCTCAAAATGGCTCTTGTTTTGGTACCTTTCTCGCTTTTAGCACAAGACAAAGCTTCTAGTACGTCCACCTATTTTACCCCTTATGCAGGTGTAACTTTCCAAGGCGCCGCAAATACTGAGCAAACTGGAACTGCTCATTTACGTGGTAATAATAATCGATTTAGCACTGATTTTGATTTGAAAGTTAGAGTTACAGGTGAAAGTGAAAGTACAACCGGTAATACTTATGGGTTTACCTATGGGAACATATGGAAAAATGACGGTCGCAAGTTAAATGTTGGTTTTGAAATTGATTTTTTTCAAAATAGTAGTTCACACAGCAGTAAATTATCAAATCCTAACACTCAGGTAGCTGCTAATATAGTAGGTCCTAATCAAGATTCTGTTCTTTCTCTTGTAAGTGCAGCTTTTGCAGCCGGGCAGCATAGATTCGAGAATTCTATGACAATAAACAGTTGGAATGCCGCAAGTAACTTGATTTTTTCTTATGATGTTTCAACAGATATTTCAATAAATGGTGGATTAGGTGTAGGATTTTCAGCTATTACATTAAAAGATGCCAAAAGTTTTCAGTCAAATCCAGCCTCTGCAAATGCAAGCTACGAAATGACTAATGAAAATGGTGGTGGCATAGCGAATCATTATAATAGCCAATCGATTGCTACAGATAATATTATGTTTAGTCAATTCCGTATAGGTACAAAAGTTAAATTGATTGATAATCTTGCCCTGCTAGTAGATGCTCGTGGTATGTTTATTGGAGAGAGTATATTTAATTTTGGTAGTACAATTTATTCTGATCATGCTCCTACAGACAATTGGATTTATAAGATGGGTGGAAGTTCATTATATTCAGTAAATGTGGGCTTGTGTGTTAGCATGTAATAAAGGATTACATGCTTTATAACCTCTGTATCGTATTGAAAAGATTTTCGATATATATGTGGGTTAAGCAAAAAGGTATATTTCTGTAGTCTAAAAAAATAGAGCCCCTAATAGCCGTTTGGCAAATTAGCGGGTTCTTTGATTATACAAAGATATATACTTCGAAATCGCCATATTCGCCAAACCGAAACCGTTAGGGTAATCCTAAAAGACGACACAAAAGACATAAAAGAAAATTAAAATGGAAGTAATTTTTCAAATTGATAAAGAACCTTTATTAAGTATTCCTATTTCAAAACCAAAAACAGATATACCCTTTATCGAAAAAACAGACTCAATACTTTTCCTCAACAAAGAACTCCAAGAAAATTCGCAAAAATTCCAACGAAGTTTAGAATGCAAATTTGTGTTAACCGAATTGCCCAAAAAACTACAAGTATGGTATTTGATTTCTTATGCTGAGTTTATTAAAGAGTTAGAAAAAAGAAAATTAAATTGTCGCTAAGCGAAGAAGCCGAATGGGAAATGTACTTTACTTCAGAAGCCCAAATAGCATTGGATTTAAAAAACCCACATAGAAAAAACCGATAAAGAAATAGACCAAATGGTATATGCATTGTATGAATTAACCGAAGATGAAATAAAGATTGTAGAAGCAAGTTAGAGGATAACTTCTCATTATGACTGCTACTATTTTTTTGGGAGCGGACAGATAGTACATAAAAATATATCTTTCGTATTATTACTGTCAGGTTTAACCTGATATAGTTACTATAAAAGATAAATTTATATCAAAACAATCCAATGCACTTCTGTCATATTTCCATGAACAAAATAGAAATTGTTTTGATAGTTTAAGCGCAGAAGTGTAAGAGTGTATATTGATACCAAAAAACCCCGCTTATGCGGGGCTTATGATATACATCATTTTGATGCTGTGGTATTTTGAGAAGGGGGGCATATAATCTCTCTATCTGGCTCAATCGGTTTTGCATCTGGTGGATTAGAGCCTTTTTTTGATAAAACATAACTTGCTACTTGTAATAATTGCTCATCTGTTAATGTATTATTGCTTCCAAATGGCAACATCCCCTTTTCAGGAAATCCAGTGGTGATACTTTGTGTGATTTCCTCTATACTACATCCATGAATCCAATATTCATCTGTTAAATTAGGTCCTACCAAACCTCCCATATCTTCTTTGTGACATGTATAACATAAATTGTTGGTTCCCTCAAAGATTGCTTTACCAGCATCTAAACTAGCTTTATCGGTTAATGCAATAAAGGTTTTTGATGCCGACTTCGGAGCATTAGCAGTTAATAAGGATGCCTCTGCAATTTCTTTTTCATATTCTGCTTTTGAAACCTGTCCATCTTGTGAAACATGATAATACATCATATATGCAATTGCAAAAACAATTGTCAAATAGAACCCATAAAGCCACCATTTAGGAAGATTATTGTCAAATTCCTGAATTCCATCTGCTTCATGATCCAATAGTTCGTCTTTTTTTTCTTCATTTGCCATCACTATTAATCCTTATTCAATGTATAGTGTATGTACATACTTATATAGATTGTTCATTATGTACTTGTTTGTCTAAAGGTAAAGCTTCCATCCATCGTAAATGAGCTTTGTCAACTTTGAAAAACCATATAAGTACGCTTATAAATAAAGTAAAAAAAATCAGTAGCGAAATCACAGGATAGATTTCAATGCCGCTAATTGCTTGTAATACATTTCTTATCATTGGTTTCTCCACAAGTGATTGGAAATATTTCTTCTTATAACTACCCCAAAATTCGATGGTTGAACCCCTTAAAACAATGACTTTTATCAGTATCTACAATTAGTTTATAAAAAAAATAGTGTATGTATGATATACTATAAACACAGTATTTTTGCGGTATAATATACTTTCCCACTTACATGTAATATGTATTCAGCACGTATCCAGAAATCCTTTAGAGTTCTATTGACTGGCTTGTTTTTGATAAGCTGTCATAGTGTTTATGCTCAGATATTTCCTTCATTTGGTGGTGAAAGGGCTGGAGTTTCACTTGGTTCTATGCTAAAGATTGGGTCTGGTGCAAGAGCAGCTGGTATGTCAGAAACTGTAGTATCGGTAGTGGATGATGCCTCTGCTGTCTACTGGAATCCAGCTGCAATAACACAAAGCTTATCTCATCATGCTCAGTTTACACAAACCAATTGGTTTGGTGGATTAACTCATCAAAGTGCTAATTGTATTTATAAAATCAATGATGCATCCACAATTGGAATTGGTATTAATAATCTTTCTGCTGGCTCTATTGCAGTTACAACAGAATATCGACCATTGGGTACGGGAGAATTTATCGACTTTAGAACTTTGTCTTTTGGTATAAGTTATGCCCAGCAATTTACAGAGCAATTTAGTTCGGGAATTACTGTAAAGTATTTAGATGAACGATTTGGTGTAATTGGATTAAAAGGTGTACTTTTTGATGCTGGAACATTCTATAAAACAGGTTTAGGTACTTCTCGATTTGCAGTAGCTATAAGTAATTTTGGGTCTAAATTAACTCCAAATGGAACTGTAAAAAATGCTGGTGGCCCCCCAAATTTTAATGGACAAAACATACAGTCTTTTCAATCCTTCGATCCTCCTATCAATTTTAGAATAGGTTTTGCTTTAGAGCCTATTATAGATAGTATGCAAGTGTGGACACTTTCTGTTCAGTTAAATCATCCAAGTGATAATGCAGAAAATTATAGTCTGGGAAGTGAATATTCAATTATATTTAGCGAGGCTTTTCCTGCTAAAATGATAGCAAGAGGTGGATATAAAATTGGTTCTGATCAAGAAAGATATTCATTTGGAGCTGGTGTATATATTCCTATTAGTGGACAAGACTTTCTATTACAATTAGATTATTCTTATAGTGACTTTATAGCCTGGGGAGGCATTCAAAGATTTACAGCTGGAATCAGATTCTAATTCATTCATTATATATAGAGTTCACGAACCACATTAATATCTTCAATTAAATCTTGATATATTTTTTGTACTTCTTGTTTATTTCTTGTAATTATTCTGCTCCACATTTCATCTTCTGCACCTGGTTTTGCCATTCTAGTAAATAATAATCTAGCTCTATATATTTCTTGATTTGGGTATAATAAAGAGCACATATAAAGATAAATCTCCATTTGTTTTGTATAATAATCACTCAATATATCCATGTCACTATCAAGTGTACATTTATTCGTTTTCCAATCCCAAATCTCCATATCTCCTTTATCATTTTCTATAAGAACATCAAATATTGTCATAAGAAAATCATTCATAAATGGAATGGTTAATGTATGTTCAAATTTTGCTTTTTGTATGTGTAATGTATTATTTCTCAACAACTTAGTTTGTACTAGAGCGATACATTCATTTTTTAATCGTTCTATAATAAGCGAATCATCATAAATATATTCTTTATGTAAAACTGACTGAGCAATCTGAAGAAATTGTGTGAGATCTACTTCTCCATCTGCATTCATCCAATCGTTTATATGTTCCATCATATTGTGTATTATAATGCCCGCTTTAGCTCCATGTATTTCATCGTGATGTTCATCAAATAAAGAAGAAAAAGAGGACTCAGTTCTTTGCGGAAAACCATAAACATATTGTCTGATATACTCTGAAGGCTTGTTTTTTGCAGTTATAATTTGCGTTGCAGAATACACCTCATTATTAAATTCTGTCTGAACTCGATTAAATAATAATTCACCGTATTCATTTTTTTTATCTTCTACGATTATTTCTTTATGTATGTTTTCAACCATACATTCTAAAGAAATTGGAATATGAATCGCTTTCTCTTCTTGGACAGAATTATTATAAATAATGATGTTTTCTTGAATATGTGAAGAGACATTAAGTTCAGACATAATATTATCGAGCAAGAAAGGACATCCCTCTGTAATCAAAGATAAAAGACTATGTGCAGCAATCTTACCATCATGACTTATTGTACCAGAAAACAGTAAATGATCTTTTGCTCTTGTGAGAGCCACATATAATAAGCGTTTTTTTTCTGCTATTTCTTTATTCCGATTTTCTTCTTTTACAATAGTTTCCATTATAGAATTAGAAAACTCATTTGAACCCACTGATTTAAATGTTTTTAATAATTTATTTGTTAATCCTAAGTCTGTAGATATATGAACATCATGAGATGATGAAGTGTTGATGCCAGCATTGGTATCATAAATCAAAACAATTGGAAATTCCAATCCTTTTGCGCTGTGTATTGTCATACATTGGACTGCATTTTCTTGATGAGGAATAAAAGCAGCTTCTTCTTTATCATCTTGGGATAATAGTTCTAATTCTTCAGAAAAGTCATAGAGTCCTTTGAACCCTTTATTCTCGAAAGTTCTTGCTAATTCTATAAGTTTTTCAGCATTCGCTTTCATTTGCACAGAATTATCCATATAAGAAATGGTTTGTAGCCAAGCACTTTCTTCTATCATTGTTCTTATAAGAATAGGCAGGGATAATCTTGAAGATAAAGAGATCATTTTTTGTAAAATTGTAGATGCTCTTTGTATAAATATATAATGAGAATGTTCCTTATGTATCTGCTGTGCTAAAAGAAGAAATGATTCCCATAAAGAATTACTTTTATACTGTTTAGCTTCTAACAGAATACTATCTTTAATACTAAAGAATGGAGATACTAATAAGGCTGCACATGCAATATCATTGGCTGGAGAATGAAGAAATGAGATATAAGAACGAAAGTCTGTTATTTCTGGTGAAGTATAAAAGCCAAATCCGCCATTGATAAAATATGGTATTCCTTCTGCTTTAAAAGCGGCAATTAAAGAGTTTAATCTAGTTCTTCGTGAAAACAATATAGCAATATCACTCCACTTTGCTTGTCTTTGAACATGTTGCTCAGATTGATTGCCATATTCATCTTTTTCAACTGTTATATCCCAAACTAATAAAGATTGATCTAGAATAATTTGTTTTACTTTTTTTGCTACTAATTCTGCTTCTACTGGGCCATTACTTATTTCACCTTTTGGCGGCGCTTGTGTAATTATAGCAGTAATAGAGCCAATATCTTTTTTTTCGATTAATGTATGAATACCTCTTCCGGCAATCATAGGTTCAAAACCAACTTCATACCCTTTTGCCTTTTGTGGCATGATAGCCTTACAAATCAAATTGACAAATCCAACTATAGCGGGCATTAAACGGAATGTTACATGAAGTTGCAATAAACCCATTTGCTCTTGTTCGGTGCTGAAGTCAATAGAAGGAAATGAATCAGTTTTACCAGCTTTAAGATTTGCCTTCTTTATATCTTCACCTGCTTCTTCAAAAACACGAACATCAGCAGATCTAAAACCATATATACTTTGTTTTGAATCACCAACAATGTAGAAATTTACCTGATGTGAATCGTCAGGATATGGTTGTAAAGCTGTAACAATACTTTTTGCTAATGAGTATTGATGATAATTAGTATCCTGAAACTCATCAATCATGAGAAAATTTAAGGTGCGTCTTACTTTTTTAGCTACAGTTTCTTGTTGAAGTACATGCAAAGCCAAAGTTTGCAAATCATCAGCTTCTAAAATGCTATCTTCTTTTTTGATTTCATGGAATAATCTTGCTGCTTTGATTCCAATTTCACTTATAAAACGAGAATCTTCAATTGCATTAATTTCTGCTTGAGGAAAACCACATGCTAAAGAATCTTTAATGATTGTAATTGTAGAAAAAAAATCAGGATATGTCATTATAAAAGAATTATATGCTTCTATACATTCTTCAGTGAATGCTTTATATAATCTTTTAGAGATTTTATATTCGTTTGTAAGATATGGTTGACTTATATCTTCAATTGTTTTGATAATAGAATCAAAAACGAGAATATCTTGATGAGAGAATACAGTTTTCTTGTATAAACCATCTATGGAGTGCAGAGCATTATTGATACTATCTTCATGATTATCAGGAAATATTCTTAGGATCTCGAATATAGAATATAAAGGCTTTGAAAGTGGTAGTATGATGCTATTGCATGCTATATCCAATAATTCTTTAGCTGGTTTATATTGTAATTGTTCTAGACTATTAACAGTTTCTATAGGAAAAGAAAGAAATGCACTAATCTTAGATAACAGTTTAGATTTTGTGTAGATATCAAAAAGTTTTTGGACTCTAGGTTTTAGATCGGGATTTTGTAGATAATCTTCTAGCGTTTTTTCTGCGCATGCAATACGTAATGAAAGGGCTTCACCTTTAGAAAGCTCTGAAAAATTAGGAGGTATTTCTGCTTCAATAGGATAATCTCTTATGATAGCAGAGCAAAAACTATGTATTGTAGAAATCCTTGCAGCTGGTAATTTTTGTCTGATAGAATCCCATTTTGAGATAAGTAATGGGTCGGGATAATCAGCATTCATGATATCATCTAACTTTTTTTCTACTGTTTCTACTATACGTTTGTGCATTTCAGCCGCAGCTTTTCTGGTAAAAGTAATAGCAACAATAGATTTAATGTCAATCCCTGGATTTTGATCTAAGATTTCGATAAACCTTTGGACAAGCACTCTTGTTTTTCCGCTTCCGGCACCTGCAGAAACAGACATATGTCTATCGAAAGACATCCCAATAATTTGTTCCCTTGTCGCACTCATATATTCACCGGTGGTATAAGCAAAGTAATGATAGCAAATTACAGTGTATTACTATAAAAAGAAAGCCCGTTGTAAGAGAACAACGGGCTTTATATGTTTTAGAAAATCAATATTATTTGATTTCTAATAATTCTACTTCGAATATTAATGTTTCATTAGGGCCAATAGCATTACCTGCACCACGATCTCCATAAGCAAGATTTGCAGGAATATATAATTTGTACTTAGCACCTTTATTCATTAATTGTAAACCTTCTGTCCAACCAGGAATAACACCATTTAAAGGGAATTCAACAGGTTCGCCACGATCTACAGAACTATCAAAAGTAGTTCCATCTAGTAATTTTCCAGTATAGTGTACTTTAACTGTAGAGCTTGCTGCTGGTTTTGGGCCTGTACCTTCTTTGATTACAGAGTATTGTAAACCACTAGCAGTAGTAGTAACACCTTTTGCATTTTTATTTTCAGCAAGGAATTTTTCGCCTTTTACTTTATTTCCTTCGCCTTTTTTCTGTGATTCTGCTTGAGCTTTAGCCATCATTTCTTGTTGATATTGGCCTAGAACTTCGCCCATTTCTCTTTCGGTTAATGTTGTTTTAGCGCCAGTATATGCATCTTTCAAACCTAATAATAAGATTTCTGGAGTTATTTCGGCTTTTTGATCTTTAAGATTTTTTCCGATACTTGCGCCGATACTGTAGCTGATTTTGTCTTTTTGGTTCTTGGGGTCCATTGTGGCTCCTGGTTCTGGTTGTTGTGAGCATGCTTGAATAGAAAACAGTCCAAAACATGCAACAGCTGTAAGTGCTGTACGAATCATGTAGATATCCTTAAAAATTAGAATTTGTAAAAACAACTGATACAAAAATAGTAAATATGTGCTAATAGCTCTTTTAGCTAAAAAAATTCTATTGATTATGTGATCGATTTAATGATCGCTAGTTTGTTTCCAAATGTATTCCCAATTATCTAAAGGAGATAAATAATAGATATCTCCATGAGTTGAATATCCGGGAATAGGAGTTAATAGAGATCTTCCCTCTTTTCTTAGATGAATAAACATGTCGAAATCTCTTGGACATTTCCCCATCTGCGTCCATTTACGTAGTATAGCTTCATCTTTTTTTATTGTTTTCACTTTAGAAGCAAAAGTCATTGTTGTGCTATTTGTTAGTTTCCAATGAGAAGATTTAGTAAGATATACCTTTGTAACTTCCCCTCCATCTTTATCTACATAAGGGTTTCCGCCTTCGTCTGCAATCACATATTTATCTGGGTGATCGTATAAACTGCAATAATCTGCACCCATCTCCATTGCTTCTTCTATTAATGTATCAGAATGCATTTTATGGATATAATCATTTTCTAAAAAATAAATAATTGTATCATCAGGAAATGTAAGCGCTTTATCCAAAGCTAGATTGAAAGTGCCAGCCCCATGGCCTACTGAAACTTTTTCTATTGAATTGGGTTCAATATACTTTGTAATCATAGTATATGTTTCTTGGCTTACATTATCGGCAATGATATAAAAAGTAGCATTCTTAAAAACCTTTACAGCATTCTGTAAACAGTTTTCATTATTAATATATGTTGGTTTTTCTTTTTTATATCCAGAATCAGAAATTCTATATATAATAACTGTTTCAGCCATTGCTTAATCCATATTGTATTAGTATATCAAAGTAATTCAAAAATAACGATTCAGGGTGATTAAATACATTGATACATGAATGACATAGTGAAACCAAATGTTTACTCAGCTGATTTTTTGCTTTGTAATAATAAAGAATAAGCCCCTTTTATAACGATTGACTTTTTTTGTAGATCTTCCGGATTGAGTATCTGTACAAAGCCTTTGTCTCTTATGCCTGTTTGTATGTCTTTTATAGTATAAGAATCATTGTGTTCTTTTAGAAAAATATATTGTTTGCCTTCAAAACTGACGATTGACTCTTCTGGCAAACACATAACATGCGAATGATCTACTGAAATATCTGCATTCATATACATCCCTGGAATAAGGGTTTGATCATATTGCTCGAAATGACAATGTACTTCTGCAGTTCCATCTGTTGATATGTCTTTACTGATCAATAATATCTCGCAGGGATATTTTTTATCTGGATTGCTATTGGTATACACTATTAGATTTTGTCCAATAGAGAGTTTTACAATATCTTTTTCAAATACATGTAGATTTACATGTATATCTTTTGGATTTACTAGTTCGAATAAAACATCAGAAGGATTTACATATTTGCCAATATTCACAAACACTTTGCTAACAAAACCATTAAATGGTGCATATATTTTTACCCTTCTTGATAATGAATGTTCTGTTAAAGTTTTGGCATTGATATGTAATAATTCAAGTTTTTCGGCTAAAGATCGAAGTATTACTTTTAAAGATTGATATTCTGCTTTTGCTTTTTCGAATACTTTATCACTTCCTGCTTTACTTTCATTTAAATCTCTTTGTCTGATAAAATCTGCTTCTGCTTGTTCTAATCGTACTTTAGTGGTTAAATAATCTTCTTGTAGCTGAATATATTGTTGATCTTCTAGTACCGCTATAACTTGTCCCTTTTTTACATGCATTCCAGGTAATAAGTCCGAAGAAACAAGAAATCCACCCATAGGAATACTTACTGAAATCAAGTTTTGAGGTGGAACATCAATTTTTCCATGAACTTTAATTATTTCAGATAGATCTTTTTGTAATAAAGAACCAATACTAATGGTAGAATTCTTTTTTTGAGCATCGGTTAATGTGATAGACTTAGTATTTGTTTCTTGCTCATTTGTTTGTGTGTCGGATGAAGTATGTCCACAACCTGTAAGCAATAAAAGTATGAATAGAAATAAAGAATAGTTCATTGTGCTAATATATATTGTATATGAGAAACTATGGAATGTAATTCATTCAACATATCTAGATAATTATTTTGTATTGTAATTGCTTGATTTTGTAATACTACCCATTGAAAAAAATCTATTTCACCTGATGCATATTGTTTTTCAGCAGCATTTTTTATTTCGGGAATCAATGGCAATTGATGTTTTTGTATAAATTCCAGAGAAATGCTGTCTGTTTGATATCTAGCAAATGAGGACTGAATATCATTATAGAGTTTTTCTTGTTCAGATAATAATTGATGTTCTGCTATTTTAATTTGTGCCTCTGATGCTTCAATAATCGATGATTGCGCTCCAAAAATATGCGGTATTCCTATTCCTACAGAAATTGCATTAAATCGTTGTGATGCTGGATAGGATACATTATCGGCACCAATTCCTTGAATACTTTGATTAGAAATACCAATAGATAATTCAGGCAGAAACTTTGCTTTTTCTAAAGATAAATTAGTTTGTGCTTTTTGAATTTTCGACTGATATAATTGTAATAAAGGGTGATTTTGGAAATCAGTTGTATCTTTAAATAGTGAAGGAAAATCAAATAATGATTGTTGTTCTGGGGTATAAACAGTTTTGGTATGGAGTAATAATTGAAATCGAAGAAGGTATAATTCAATGTCATTATGGATTGCATGTAATTGCAAGGTTATCTTTCCTCTTTCTGCTTCAGCAGAGTTTTTTTCTATGATATTAGACTCACCTTTTTGGAACTTCATATGTGCTTTATGAGAAAACACACTGTACATACTATCCGAATACAGTAATAATTGTTCTTTTTCTTTAAGAATAAGGATATGATAATACATTTCGGTTACAGCTTTTTTTATCTGTTTTTTTGTTAAAGCTATTCCTATAACTGCAGCATCCCATTCATCTTTTAATAAGTTTTTTTGATGAGAATATACGGTAGGAAATTGTATTGTTTGAGAAATACTCAGTTTAGTGTCTGTATAAGCACTATTGATTTGTCCGGTTTCAAAAGTAATTCCAGCTTGAGGCAAAGTAAGCGCCGACCCTTTCAATCGCTGATAATAATCTTTAAGCAATTCTTGATTCTTTATTTCCATATTATGAGCTAATGCTGAATCAATAGCACTTTTTAAAGAAATATATTCAGAAGCATGAAGATAGAATGGAGCAATTAAACAACATACTATGTGAAGAATGTATTGTTTCATCGTTTTACAATCCTCCTGATATAACCTTGAAACACAGATAATTCATTCTGAAGGCTATTTCTTTGCTCAAATAATATATAAAGAATAGGCAATATGAAAAGAGTAAGGAATGTTGCGATTAATAAACCACCGATAACAACGGTTGCTAATGGTCTTTGTACTTCGGCACCAGAACCATTACTTAATGCCATAGGAAGAAATCCTAATGATGCAACTAGCGCCGTCATAAGTACTGGCCTTAATCGTACTTTAGTACCCATAATCACAATCCTATAAAGATTGTTCATTCCAGAAGATTTTAGACGATTGAACTCAGCAATAAGAACAATTCCATTAAGTACTGCAACGCCAAATAATGCAATAAAACCTATGCCAGCACTAATACTAAAAGGTAATCCCCTTAAAGCAAGAAACAGAATACCTCCAATAGCTGATAAAGGTATAGCAGAATAGATAAGAATGCTCAGCTTTATAGAATTAAAAGCAATATATAATAATAGTAAAATCAGAATGAGTGCAACTGGAACAGCAATCAAGAGCCTTTTCTTTGCTTCATTAAGATTTTCGAATGAACCACCATATGTGATATAATAACCAGAAGGAAAATCTATAGTATTCGTAACTTTTTCTTGAACATCTTGCACTATACTTTGGACATCTCGGCCTCGGACATTAAATCCGACGATAATTCTGCGTTTGGTGTCTTCTCTTTGTATTTGATTTGGACCATCAATTTCTTTCACTGTAGCTAATTGATATAATGGTATGTGATTACCATTCTGTAATGGTATTAATAATTGCTGAATATCTTCTATAGAATGTCTTTTTTCAGATTGAAGCCTTATTACCAAGTCGAATCTTTTTTCGCCTTCAAAAACCAAACCTGCTGCTTTGCCTGCAAATGCTGTATGAACTACTCTATTAATTTCTTCAATAGAAATGTTATACTGGGCCAGAATTGGTCTATTATATTCTATAACTACTTGTGGCATTCCATTTACAGGCTCAATAAATATATCTTGTGCACCTTGAATGGTACCAACAATAGCACCAATTTTTGAGGCATAATGGGCTAAGGTATCTAGATTTTCGCCAAATATTTTTAATACTATATCTTGTCTTGCACCAGTCATTAATTCATTAAAACGCATTTGTACTGGAAATTGAAATCCAGTTTGAATTCCAGGAACTTCTTGCATGGCAGCATTCATTTTTTCTGCTAATTCTGGAAAAGTAGTAGCAGAAGTCCATTCACCTTTATCTTTAAGAATAATCATTAAATCTGCAGCTTCCAAGGGCATTGGATCGCTAGGAATTTCTCCTGTTCCAATTTTAGTAACCACTTTTTCTACTTCAGGAAAACGACTTTTTATGATATGAGCTGCTTTTTGCGTTATATCTATAGATGTTTGTAAACTACTACCAGTTAAAACTCTAGTTTCTACAGCAAAATCTCCTTCTTCTAATGCAGGTATAAATTCGCCACCTAATAAACCTAAAATCACTATAGAGATAATAAAAAGAACAATGACAGAAGACACGAGAATTCTAGGGATTTTTAATGCTTTGCTTAAATAATATTGATAGAAACGCTCTAATGTATTTAGCAATCTTTCTGATAGATTTGGTTGATGTCTTATCTTTTTACTAATGATAATAGAACTCATCATTGGTATATATGTTAAAGAAAGAATAAAGGCTCCAACCAAAGCAAAAGCTACAGTTTGTGCCATTGGTTTAAACATCTTTCCTTCAATTCCTTGTAAAGTAAAAATTGGAAGATATACTATCAGAATAATGATTTGTCCAAAAACAGCGCTATTCATCATTTTCCCTGCAGAAAATCCTACTTGATCATCCATTTCTTTCTGCGTAATGTGCTGAATGGCAGAGAATTTTTTACTATGGCTTAATTGATGCATTACTGCTTCTACTATAATTACTGCTCCATCGACAATTAATCCAAAATCTAATGCCCCCAAACTCATAAGATTGCCACTAACACCAAAGATATTCATCATGATAATGGCAAATAACATTGCCAATGGAATAACAGATGCTACCAATAATCCAGCACGTACATTTCCTAAAAAAAGGACCAAAATGAAGATGACAATTAAAGCACCTTCTATGAGATTTTTTGTGACAGTACCGATTGCATTATTAACCATTTTGGTTCTATCCAAAAAAGGTTCAATCACAATCCCTTCGGGCAAAGTAGTTTGAATAAGGGCAATTCTATCTTTGATATTTTTAATTACTTCACTACTATTCCCGCCTTTTAACATCATTACAACGGCCCCTGAAACCTCACCTTGATCATTATAACACATTGCTCCATAACGAGTTGCATGCCCAATAGAAATATCTGCAATATCTTTTATTAAAATTGGTATACCTTGATCTGTATGTTTTATTGGAATATTAGCAATATCATCTTTTGTTCCAATCAGGCCTTCACTTCGAATAAATAGTACAGTTGGTCCTTTTTCGATATAAGCACCTCCTGTATTTTGATTATTCTGTTCTAAAGCAGTAAAGACATCATGTATAGTGAGATTCACTGCTTGTAATTTTTGTTGATTAATTGAAACTTCATATTGCTTTAATTTTCCACCAAAACTACTTACATCTGCAACACCTTTTACGCCAAGAAGTTGTCTGCGAACAAACCAATCTTGAATAGTTCTTAATTCTATTGCATCATACTTATGTTCATATCCAGGTTTTGGCTTAACAACATATTGATAAATTTCTCCTAAACCTGTAGAAATGGGTCCTAACTCTGGAATACCAATAGAAGTTGGAATGATAGACTGTATATTTTGCAAGCGTTCAGCTACTTGTTGTCTGGCCCAGTACACATCTGTTTCATCATTAAAGACTATAGTTACTAAAGAGAGTCCAAATCTAGAAAAGCTTCTAATCTCTGTCATTCCACTAATATTACTAGTGGCTTGTTCTATGGGAAAAGTTATTAGACGTTCAATATCGGTTGCGCCAAAAGATGGCGCAACTGTTATAATTTGAACTTGATTATTTGTTATATCTGGAACAGCATCGATTGGTAATTGTGTGGTTTGATATAAACCATAAACAATTAATCCAATTGTGAATAAAGCTATAATAAGTTTATTCTTTATTGAAAACCCAATTATAGAATTGAGCATAGTATATTCCTTCTGTAAAAACCAATATGAATACTATGTTATTGAACACATGAATGTTCTAATACAGTGTAATGTACTTTGATTTAAATAGAAGATTTAGGTGGTTGCCAAATTGAAGGTAAATCTGCAGAATATGCAGTACTTTGTTCCATTCTTAATATTAATAAAGAATGTTCTTTGGTGGGGTTAAATAGGGATTGATTAATATCTGAATGTGGGATTGAAAGCATTATGTGAGAACAATTATCATGAGATTTAAAAGGTAATTTCATATCCTTTTCTATATCTGCATCATGATCATCATCAGTAGAATAATGCATGCTAAAAAATTCTGAAAATGATAAATCATTATTTGTACTATGATGTTCGGTATAATGTATAAACAACTGAGGTATCTTACATAATTGATACATCTCGGTGGAAAACACCATGAATATCATAAAAAGCACTATTGAAATTATTTTTTTCATCTGTACAAATGTAATGATTTTCTGATTAGATCATCTATCATTCATTCCAAAACCTAGGCCAAGGCAAGCCGCGCACATAGCTAATTGAATGATTGGTATTGACTTTTGTATCATTGTCCTTTGCCCCCATTGTATTTCATGAGAAAAAGGATCAAATGCTAATCCAATACCAAAACTACCAGATGCTTGAAAATAATCTTTGGATACAAGTAATTGATAAAATCCAAGAATAAGAAAGCAGATATAGAGAATGCGATTGATTAATAATGACTTCATAGTACTATTTACATATGATATAAACTATTCTTAATAAGTAATCACGTATAATTTTATGTAATTTATAAGTGTATTCTAATGAGAAAATATTACACAGATATCAAATTTCCCTTTTTATGAAAATCCGCACTTTATTTATATCAGATATTCACTTGGGAACCAGTAAATCTCAACCTGATAAATTATTAGAAGTATTAAAGAATTATGAGTTTGACAGATTAATCATTATCGGTGATTTTATTGATCTTACAGCAATGAAAAGAAAGATTTACTGGAATCAAGATCACTCTACGGTGATTCAAAAAATACTGAGGCTTTCTAGGAAAAATGTACAAGTAGATTATATCTTGGGTAATCACGATTATTATTTAAGAAGCCTTTTGCAAGATGGATCAATCAGCATAGGTAATATTAATGTATGTGATTTTCTTTTTTATGAAACATTATTAGGTGAGAAAATATATATATGCCATGGCGATCAGTTTGATGGATTTATTAGAATTCATCCATTTTTATATATGCTTGGGGATATAGCTTATGAATTAAGTTATAAGATTAATACTGTATATAATGCAATCAGAAATCTTCTTGGTTTTCAATATTGGTCGCTATCAAAATATCTGAAAACGAAAGTTAAAAATGCAGTTTCTTTTATTAATGATTTTAAGTTTTTATCATTAAAAACAATAAGAGAAAAACAATGCGATGCAATTATGATTGGTCATATTCATCATCCATCTATAGAACACATAGAGGACAAAAAGTATTATAATACAGGAGATTTTTGTGAGACATGCTCTTTTTTATATGAAGATGAACATGGAATCATTCATCTGATTATGATGGATCCTTAACTATATTAGACGCTTTTTGTAGCATTGTATATGATCTTCCTTTCCACGTTGTTCCTTTTTTACGTATAAACCAAATCGCAGAATTTATGGATAATACTATGAAAGAAGCTGCAGTTAATGGTTGTAAAAACATATGATACCAAGGATTACCAAAAAAACGAGCTATACTTAATCGTAAAAAAAGTATACAACAAATCTGAAATGTAATCATAGATATAAAAAACACTTGTGCAGTTGAAATATAATAGGGCAATAAGAAAAAAGGGAGAATATATGTAAAGAATAAATGAGAGATAAATACTAATAACATACCTGCATCAAAACGAAGTGTGGCAAAAGAATTTTTAGAAAAACCTTCAAATACCTCTTTACGATTTTTATACATTCTGCAAGAAATAAGATTTCCAGCTGAAATCATCCCCAGTTTTCCATTATGTTTTTTAGTAATTATTCCCAAATCTATGTCTTCTGCAATACTATTAAATACGGCTTGATGTCCACCAATTGCATTGTAAAAAGAAGTTTTACATAATAATGCCTGACCATTTGCAGCGGTAAAAATCGAATGTTTTGTCTTATATAATAAGTCATTTGGCATATAAGACATATACAACAAATGAATAAATGGAACAGTGACTTGCTCCCAAAAATGAACTACATGTTGTTTAGGTATAATACTTAATACATCATATGATTGTTCAATAGCATGCTGAATTGTAGCATCTAAGCTTTTAGGATGATGTTTGGTATCTGCATCGGTAAATAATAAATAATCACCTTTTGCCTTTTGTGCTAATTGATAGCAGGCATAAGGTTTGCCAACCCAATTATGTGGTAAAGGAGTACCTTTTATGATAGTAAGTTTATGTGGATATATAGTTTGTAAGTCATGTAAAATCTGTCCAGTCGCATCAGTGGAATTATCATCTAATACTATGATTTCAATATGAGGATATTCTATTTGGCATAAAGACTCTATACATTCTTTTATACAACTTTCTTCATTTCGGGCAGGAACTAATATACTTACTAATGGATATTCATCCATATGCAGTCGATTAGGACTTAATACTTTGAATTTGAAATGATTTCTAACAGTATTAATTAATAAAGCAATTAAAGAAACTGCAATCATTATATGAAATAGAGTTTCTATACTTTGAAACATAATACACTCATAAATAAGGATACAAATCCTTACAAAACAAGGTATATGAAGTATTAATTCTCCATTAAAATCACATTATATGATTGTATTATGAATTCATAAACTGCTTGTGGCTTAATGGTATAAATATTTTCATTTCTTCAAAGTATCATAACACTTAACTATTTTTGTTTATTGACTATTATTTACCAGAAAAAATTATGAAACACAGTTATGTAATGCTTATTAGCTTCATTAGCATATCCCTTTTATTTTTTCAGGGATGTTCTACTGTCCAGGGAATTATGTCCTTACAACAATTAACATATTCTATACATTCAATAGAATCTGTGTATTTAGGAGGCGTTAGTGTAGGTGGTAAAAAAGTAATAAATGATTTTTCTGTAAAAGAGACACTTAATTTAGCTTTATTGGTATCAACAAAGAAAATGCCATTACGTATGACTGTGAATATTGCTGTAAAGAATCCAAATAAAGGAATGGGTGATGCCAATGGATTTAATGGATCGGCAACATTAAAAAGTATGGATTGGCGCTTATTGATAGATGATATACCAACGATAAATGGAAATCTTCCAAAAGCATTTGATATACCTGGTAATGGACAAACGACAATAGTCCCAATAGAAATGAGTGTAGAGCTTTATGAATATTTAGAGCAAAAAGGTTATGAAGGGATGGCTAATCTTGCACTTGCTATATCTGGTTTAGGAGGTGCTGGAACACGTTTAAAAATTGATGCATTGCCAACAGTATCAACTTTTATTGGTGATATACAGTATCCAAATAGGATAACAATTATAGACAAAGAATTTAGATAAATTAAGTGTTAGAAGCTTTTTCAACTCTATTAGCTAAACCAGGACTTTTTATGCGATCAGCATGAGGAAATAAAATGATAATATCAGAAACATTTCCTGCATCAGCCGAACGGAGAACATCATAAAATGTAGATTCTTTTAAAGGTATAATTTCAGAAAATTGTGTAGTGATATGGGTAGATAATTTTAAAGATTGGGGAAATCTATTTAGCAAATGTAAAAACTCTTCTGATGAAGAAGCCAAGTGTATCGAAGCTTTAGGGGCATAATGTCTGTATTTTATACCAGGTGACAGTGGATTATCTTGTGCAACTTGATTATTTACAATTTGTATTCCAGTTTTTTCAGCTATCATCTCTGCAGTAATAATACCAGGACGTAAAATTGTAGGTATTGGATCTACTAATAATACAGTGGATTCTATTCCAATTTCACAAGAACCACCATCAAGAATACCATCAATTTTTCCATCTAAGTCATGTAATACATGTATAGCTTTTGTTGGTGAAGGTTTGCCAGACAAATTTGCAGAGGGTGCACAAACAGGACCAGACTTTTTTAATAATGCTAATGCAATTGGATGATTTGGCATTCTAATGCCAATTGTATCTAAATTGGCTGTTGCCTCTTTGGGAATAGAATGTTTAACTGGTAATATTAAGGTTAAAGGCCCAGGAAAGAAAGCTTGTGCAAGTTTTCTGGCATTATCAGAAAAATGAGAAACTATAAGATCTATATCCTCTAAACTGCCTATATGAGCAATAAGAGGATTATCAGCTGGACGCCCTTTTGCTAAAAAAATGGAGTTCAATGCTTGCGAATTAAAAATATCAGCACCTAAACCATACACTGTTTCAGTAGGGAAAGCAATAAGCTTCCCCTGCTTTAACATCAATGCAGCTGAATTGATATCTTCTTCCTTATAACCATCTAGTGTGATTGTATTCATCAGTGTTTTTTGCCTAATACAGATGAATAATAATTGCTGATATCTTGAGTAAATGTAATAAGAGATTCTTTTTCTATGTACATCATATGACCAGATTTATAGTATTTCATACTAATATTATTTTTTAATGAGGGGTCTAGATGTAAGTGATTGATAGTATATTCTGATGCAAAAAATGGAGTAGCTAAATCATACCAACCATTTGCTATAAATACTTTTAGAAATTGGTTTTTGCTCATTGCACTTCTTAAAGATTCTCCTACATTAGGGAACCCTTTTTCTGCACTTCCCCAATTCCATGGCTGTACACGCCCTGTTAAAATCTCATATGGAAGGTCACTTTCAAAGCCTAAGTCAGACCTCATATAATGGTGTTGAACTGCTGAGAAAGGTCCATAAATTACTCCATTATAACTTGGATCATATTCAAAATTTTCTCCTGCTGCATCAATGTCTATACCTGTAAATCTGCTATCTAAACGCCCTACAGTTTTTCTATCTGTTCTTAACAATTCTTTTGTAAATCTAAAAATATCAATACGATTATTACACGATCTTATAAATTGTTTAGAAAGTCCTGTATATCTGCTTAATGTGATTGAAATAGCATCATGAGTAGATTCATCTACAGCATCACCTTTTGCTAGATATGTAAAGTATTCACCCAAAGCCCAATTTCTGATTTCTTGTAGAGTTTTTTCTTGATTAACCTGAAGATCTGCTGCTAACTTATTATAATACATGGCGGTTGCAGCATAGGTAGGAAGAAATAATACATTTGGTAATTCATTAGATGTAGAAAATCGTAAAGTTTGAAAATCTAGAACCATTGATATCAATACAATTCCATTTACATACATTCCATGTCTATCAGCTAGATGATTTGCTAATCCTGCTGCACGTGTAGTTCCATAGCTTTCTCCGGCCAAAAATTTAGGAGAAATCCAGCGTTTATTTTGAGTAGTATAAAGTCTAATAAAATTGGCAACAGAGGCAATATCTTCATCAATACCGTGAAATTGTTCCTTTTTTTCATCTTTAGCCGGACGACTATATCCTGTTCCAACTGGATCGATAAATACTAAATCTGTAAACTCTAGCCATGAAAATTCATTGTCTACCATTGTACCAGGTGGCATTAATGCATCACCTTTATCAGATAAAAGCACTCTTTTTGGGCCTAATGCTCCCATATGTAACCATACTGATGAAGAACCGGGTCCTCCATTAAATGCATATGTTATTGGCCTTTGGTCCAAAGAGCTATTGTCTTTTGTATATGCAGTATAGAACATAGTAGCTTTTAGCTTCCCTTCCTCATCTGTTATTTTCATATACCCAGTTGTGGCTGTATAAGAAATAACTTTACCATGAATAGTAACTGATCCTTTTGTAATTATTGGAGGAGCAATTGGCAAAGATTCATTTTTTGCATTTTGTTTATCATCTGCTATTGTAACTTCTGGTTCAATCATAGTTAATAATCCTAAAAGACAAAAGAAAAGAATATTAATCGATACTTTCATATAATAATCCAAGGGGAATAAGTATATATAATCATTAAATGTACAATCTAAATAGAAACTGATATTACTATTACAATTCTTTATGCACCAAAGTAGTGCTGGCCTGAGCTGTGGGTAAAATTAATATATCTGCAATAGTTATATGAGGTGGCCTTGTAGCGCAAAATATAACTGTATCTGCTATATCTTCACCTGTTAAAGGTGTAAATCCATTATATACAGATGCTGCTTTGTGAGAATCTCCATGAAATCGTACGAGTGAGAATTCTGTTTCTACCATACCGGGGTCTATATTCACAACTCTAATTCCTGTTCCATTCATATCAATTCGTGTAGCTGCTGAAAGAGTTCTGGCTGCAGCCTTTGTTGCACAATATACATTTCCACCTGGATAAACTTCTCGTCCTGCAATTGAAGCTATGTTAATAATCATTCCTGTTTTTCTTTCTGCCATTCTGGGTGCAATGCATCTGGTAACATATAATAGGCCTTTGATATTAGTATCTATCATTTCTTCCCAATTTTGCAAAATCCCATCTTGAATTTTTTCAAGACCTCGGCTTAAACCAGCATTATTAATTAATACATTAATATCTTTCCAATCATCAGATAATGATTCAAACAGTAATGATACTTCGTTTTGATGTCTTACATCACATTGCTGTATTAAAATGTTTGTGTCAGGATATGCAGACAGAATTGCATTTTTTACTTCATTCAGTTTTTCACTTCTGCGTGCAATTAATAATAATTTTGCGCCTTGTTCAGCAAATTTAAAAGCGCATGCTGCACCTATACCACTAGAAGCTCCAGTGATACAAATCACAGTGTTTTTTAAAATAGTATTCATGTTTTTGGGATATAGTGATTATGTATTTGCTAAAAATTGTAAAGCAGATTCATCCATTCTATATGGAAACCATTCTTTCATATGAATTGCACCAAGATTCTTATAAAATACTTGTGCAGAAGTATTCCAATCTAAAACTACCCATTCCATTCGACCACATCCTGAATTGAGTGCTTTTTTTGCTAGAAATTTCATAATAAAAGAACCAATGCCTTTAGATCTAAACTCAGGTTGAACATAAATATCTTCAAGATATAAGCTTGGTTTTGCTAAAAAAGAAGAATATGAATAGAATATAATTGTATATCCAATAGTTTTTTTTCCTGAATATATAAGGTATGCTTCAATTCTAGAATTATTTTCAGTACAATCTACAAAAAGTCTTTGTTTGGCTTCAGAACTGGGTTTGGAGAGATGTTCAAAATCTGCTAATTCTTCAATTAAAGAAAAAAATGCATCAAAATTATCCTTTGAAACAGCACATATTTGGGGTGTATCTATCACGAATTGCTCTTATCTATGTGAAATTCATAAAATATTTTTGCTCAATATAAGCAAATCGCTTATTTTTGCGCTCCATTGAGTTCCGACTTAGCTCAGCTGGTTAGAGCATCTGACTGTTAATCAGAGGGTCCGCGGTTCAAGTCCGCGAGTCGGAGCAATTAAAGCCATCACGAATTTCGAGATGGCTTTTTTTATTATAAGGAATATATGAATCAACAATTAATACAAATAAGTTTATTAGTAAGGGATTATGATGAGGCAATTGTGTTTTATACACAAAAGCTTGGTTTTGTACTTTTAGAAGACACTTCTTTGAGTGAGACGAAAAGATGGGTAAGAATACAACCTGCTGGAAATCAAGGTGGATGTTCAATTCTATTGGCTAAAGCTGTAAATGAGCAACAAATATCGGCTATAGGCAATCAAACAGGTGGAAGAGTCTTTCTATTTTTACATACTGATAATATAGACAGAGATTATATCAATTATAAAAATAATGGGATAGAGTTTAATGGTGAACCAAGAAGTGAAAGCTATGGTAAGGTAGTAGTATTTAGGGATATATATGGAAATCTTTGGGACTTAATTGAACCTATTAAGGAATAGTATTTTTTTTACTTTGATAATAGTTTTCAGGGCTCATTGTAGAAAATACGATCGTTTCAGTTCCTGATTTTACATATTCTGGAATAGCACCATTATAGCGGAAATATCGATTATCTGCTATGATGTTTGGTCCAAAACTACAAGCAGTCATTCCCTCTACTGTTTTAACGAGTATATGTTTCTTGGTAAATTCAAAAGACAGCTTACAAAAACCTGTCTCACCAGGTAGTTTATAATTATATATGCCTTTATTATTCTTAATCAACAATCTTCCATATAGTGTTCCTACATTATAAGAGGGAAAACCAGATGAAATATCAAAATAGAATAAGACAGTGGAATCAGTTTCAGGGTATATAAATAAGCTTCCAGATGGTCCTAATTCCTGGGCACCACCTGTAACTGGAGAAATAGTTGGGTCATGATGTTCTTCTACAGTAAATCCATAGCTATATGTTCCTGCTATTCTTGCTGTACGCCTTTTGGCAGGGTCATTGGATGTTTCAGCATAGCATATTCTAATAAAAACAAAAGCCAAACAGAATACTAGTAAACTAATCTTCATATATTCCTAAAGAAATAATTCTAATTGAATATATGCTAACATAGATTATGCCAAACAGGAATTATTCATTAAAATTAATCTTTATTCTTTCATTTTTATTACTCATATTCTTAATTCCAGATATGATAATCAATGATTCTTATTTTACCCTTATATTAGTGAAGAATTTTAGGACATAAGATGAGTGAACAATTTATACCTCGTTTATTTCTCCCTGACTATACTCAGGGAAATGCTGAACAAAAAAAACAGTTTTCGCAGCAATTAGGTAAGGCTTTTAATGAAGTCGGCTTTGTCACCATTGCTAATCATGGAATTGATCACAAGTTGATTGATGATTTATACTCAGAAATTCAGAGTTTTTTTGCTTTAGATGAGAATATTAAAAAGAAATATGAAATTCCTGGATTATTTGGGCAAAGGGGTTATACAAGTAAAGGAAAAGAAAAAGCAAAAGATGCTAATACCCCTGATTTAAAAGAATTTTGGCAATGTGGTCAAACAGTTACTGATGGCGACCCAGTAAAAGATATTTACCCTGAAAATATCTTGATTAGCGAATCTCCTTCCTTTAATCAAGTAATGATTGATATTTATGCTCAATTAGAACATATGGGCAGACAATTATTAATGGCAATTGCCGAATATTTATCATTGCCCGTTCACTACTTTGAGGAATATGTGCATAATGGTAATTCTATTTTAAGAGCATTACATTATTTTCCTATAGAGCATCCTGATGCATTACCAGAAGATGCTGTACGTTCTAGTGCACATGAAGATATCAATTTGATTACTTTATTGATTGGTGCTAGCGCAGATGGATTACAAGTATTAAAAAGAGATGGAACATGGTTTGCAGTGCAAGCACAAGGTGAGGATATTGTAGTAAATGTTGGTGATATGTTACAAACATTAACCAATAATGTTTTACAGTCAACAACTCATCGAGTTGTAAATCCGCCTAGAGAATTAATGGGTACATCACGATATTCAGTTCCATTCTTTTTACATCCTAAATCAACTATGAGTTTAGCTTGTTTAGATTCTTGTATAAGTGCTGAAAATCCAAAAGCTTATCAAGATATTACCGCCGGAGAATATTTGGATCAACGTCTTAGAGAAATTGGATTAAAAATGTAATTCTAGCCTATTTTTAACGATGTCATAGTAAGTGAGCCCCCCAATGCTTTATCATTAAAAAGCATTAAAGGCTCACTTTTTTGTTGTAGAGCAAGTATATATAATAATGGTAAAAAGTGTTCTGGTGTTGGAATAGCCAATGAAACTGCTGTACCAAGTGAATGATAATCAATCAATTTTTTATGATTACCATCTATTATTGCAGTATTTATTATTGTTCTAGCTTCTAATGCCCAATCATAGGCATAATTTGGTTCATCTAATTTATTCCAAGCGACTTTACTTAAATTATGGACTATATTTCCACTTCCAATTATTAATACTCCTTTAGTTCTAAGAAAAGCTAATTGCTTCGCTAATGAATAATGATAAAAAGGATCTTTTGTATAATCTAAACTAAGTTCAAGAACTGGAATATCTGCTTTGGGATATACATGTTTTATGACACTCCAAGCTCCATGATCTAATCCCCATGAATGATCCAATCCAATTGTGGTAGTTCTAACTTCTTTACTTATAAAAGTTGCCAAATCTGGATTACCAGGAGCATTATATCTAACATTATATAATTCTTTTGGAAAGCCTCCAAAATCATGGATAGTCCTGGGAAAATCCATGGCAGTAATATATGTTCCTTTGGTTTCCCAATGTGCAGAAATACATAAAATAGCCTGCGGTTTGGGAATTTGACTTGTAAGATTTTTAAATCCTCTAACAAATTCATTGTCTTCTATAGCATTCATAGGAGAACCATGCCCTAAAAATAAGATAGGCATGAGATCAGTTCTATGTAAAGAGGAAGATAAATCTTCTAAATATTTCATATTCATAGATGAACTCAATAAAGGTATAGTAGCTAAAGAAGAGATAAATTCTGATCGCTTCATATTTACTCTATATTATACGATAAACGGACAGTAACTGTTGCTGTTTTTCTAATTGAAGCTGTATTAAATGATCCACCAAATTCATATTCTTCATTGGTATTTTGTCCAATAATTTGAAATACACCAGTTGAAGCACTTTTTAAATTTCCTAATGAGCTCCCTGCATGTTCTGCTACTTTTTTTGCTCTTTTATATGCATCTTCGGTTGCTTTTGAAATCATTTCTAATTTTAAATCTGCCAGTTTAGTATAATAATATTCAGGTTCAAAAGTTGTGATTTCGATTCCACTATGTATGAGCTCAGAAATTTCTCTAGAAATATTTTCAATTCGAGTAACATCATGGGATTCAATTCTGATGGTTTGTTTTAAATCATAACCAATAAATTCAGAACCTATCTGATTGCCATTTCCATCAAATACATTTTTAAATCCTTTATCAATTGTTATTGAAGAAGAGGTTATTTGCTGTTCTTTTATTCCTTTATTGATAAGATAAGATTTTACCTTTTCTTTTTTTGCTGCAAGAACAGCATATGCTTCTTTTAAATCTAATTGCAGAGCAGAAATACCTGCACTCCAAATTGCTAAATCTGCTTTAAAATTAGTGCTTCCTAAACCTGTAACAGTAATAGAATCATCAGCTTTTACTCGTTTAGCTAATGTTGAAGATAAAGCATACCCTGCTATTATTACTGTGATACCAATAATAATTGAATTAAGATACTGTTTCATAAAAAACCCTTTGAATGGAATGATAATATATCGACAAAAATTAATAGACTGCTATTTGCGGAGATACATTTTATTGATTAGTTTATTGTATATGGATTATAGAAATAACATGTATTATGAAAATTAACAATAAACTAAGATTTTTTGATATCACTATGATGGTGATAAGCCTAGTTATTGGTATGGGCATTTTTCGTGCACCTGCTACAGTAGCTTTAAGGGCAGGTAATGAAACCTTATTTTATGCTGCTTGGATTTTAGGTGGCATTATTGCAATGTGTGGAGCTCTTGGTTTTGCTGCTATTGGACGCAGAATGCCTGTTTCGGGAGCTTATTATAGAATTTTTGCTCAGGCATATCATCCTTCTATTGCATTTGCAATCAATATCTTAATACTTGTTTCTAATGCTGCATCTTCTGCAGGTGTTGCAATTATTGGGTCAGAATATATCAGTGCATATTTTCCAGGTATCCAAACTTCAATATTAGCATCAATTATGATTATCGCTTTATTTGGGGTTAATCTATTAGGATTAAGAACAAGCGCTAATGTCCAAAATATTCTAATTGGAATCAAAGTAATAATGTTGCTTTGTGTTATTTCTGCTATTGGAATAGTTCCAGAAATGCAAAGCACAGCACCTTTGATACATAATCAAGGTTTGATGGAATCATTTGGATTAGCTTTAATTGCGGTTTCTTTTACATATGGTGGATATCAACAGACGATTAATTTTGGTGGAGATATTGTAGATAAAGGAAATACATTACCTAAAGCAATTATATTAGGTGTTATCATTATTATTTCTCTCTATCTATGTGCAAATGCTGCTTATGTTCATGTGATAGGTTTTTCTCAATTAGCTCAGGCAAAATCAATAGCAGCTATAGTTGTTCAATCACTCTTTGGAAATGCTGGTTCTTTATTATTAAGTGCAGTATTGGTTATATCTGTTTTTGGATATATAAATGTATCTATGTTATCTAATCCAAGAGTATTGCAAGCCATGAGTGAAGATGGTGTTTTACCTAAAAAATGGGCTAAAGGAAAAGCAGAAAAAGGTGTCAATGTTTTTGCTTTAATAATATTCACTCTTTTAAGTATTATTTGTGTGTTTGCAGGAAAATCTTTTGAAACGATACTTAACTATACAATATTTTTAGATAGTATTGGATTAGCTGTAGGAATATCTACTTTATATCGTTTAAAAGGAGAAAAAATATCTCCATTAATCCATGCTGCTACTGGATTTTTCATTATGTCTTGTCTGTATACCAGCTGTAATATTTTTATCTTTGATACCCAAGCAGGTTTATATGGATCTGCATTATTTGCAGCTATTTTTATTTGTGGTTGGTTTATTACAAAGAAATCAAATGTACTTACACATCACAATGTATAGAATACATTTACACCTATTGCTGGAAGTATATGGAAATCAAAATCGAGATTAAACCAGCTATTACTTGATGTCTTTTTTATCTCTTGATTAGATAATTCATAGAATATACCTGCATCAACACTTATTCCCCAATGTTCATCGATTAAGAAATCATGTCCCACTTTTGCATTGATATACATGTATTTATGTATTTCTTTTTCTGTTTCATCTCTAAAAGACATAGCACCTAATTTTCCAAACCAAGGCTTTTGTTTTCCTGTTTTTGCCTCACCTGCAAAGTGATACAGAAATTCTGCAGAATATTGATAAATATCTTCATTTTTTAATGGTAAAGTACCAAATCTGAGTCCAAATTCTGTTTGTGAATATTGATAGCTCACACCAAAATGAGCCAATTCTGGTAATCCTATACCTGTTGAGAATTTCCATGTATCTTGCGCATCACAATATGTTATACTTGAACATACAAGTGATAAAAAAAGAAATATTTTTTGAATTAGTTTCATAATGAACAGACATAAAATGTAAAAACGTATTATTCACCCGATGCAGAATCATCTCCTCGATTATCTCCAATTCCTTCGATAGATGTATCTGGAGCTATATAAATTGCATCGATCCGTCCAATAGCTGACCTTTGTTTTAGAGTATATCCAACTTGTTCTAATTCTTTTTTTGTAGCAGTATCAAAACAATCTGCTTCATGAAAGAGAATATCTGGCAACCATTGATGATGAAATCTAGGGCTATGTATGGCTTGCTGTAAAGACATATTAAAATCTATCATATTAACAAGCAATTGATACATAGATGTAGTAATTGTTGCTCCACCTGGTGTTCCAGCAATTAAAAATAAAGAGTCATTTTTCTGAACAATTAATGGTGTCATAGAGCTTAACATTCTTTTTCCAGGCTGAATAGCATTTGCTTCTGCACCAATTAAACCGAACATATTTGGTGTTCCTGGTTTTACACTGAAATCGTCCATTTCATTATTTAAAACAAAACCTGCCCCTTTTACAATTACTCTAGATCCATAATTTCCATTTAAAGTAGTAGTAACAGATACGGCTTGTCCATATGAATCCACAATAGAATAATGAGTTGTTTCTTCTGAAGCATATTGTAATGTACCTTCTTTCAACTGCTCAGAAGGTATCGTTTTCATTGGATTAAAAGTAGATATTCTGTGTTTTGCATATTTTTTGTCTGTTAATCCTTTTATAGGAACAGCATAATAATCTGCATCCCCACAATAGACAGCTCGATCAGCATATGCTCTTTTTTCGGTTTCTGCCATCCAGTGAATAGATGCTGTAGTATGAAATCCCAATGAATGAAGATTAATTGTTTCACTCATATTCATCATTTCATTTAGTATCATACCTCCCGCTGAAGAAGGTGGCATTGTATAAACAGTAAATGAATCTCTATAGATAAATTCGATAGGTTTATGCCATATGGGTTTATATTGTGATAAGTCTTTATGAGTAATGATACCTCCATCAGATTTCATTTCTTTTACTATTAAATCTGCAATCGCTCCTTTATAAAAACCATCTTTACCATATTTTTGGATTATTCTTAGAGTTTTAGCTAAATCTTTTTGGATAATTTTATCTCCAGTTTTCCAAGGTATATCTTTATAAAAAACTGTCTGATGATGATTCAAACGTTTGAAGTCTAATCGATTATTATTTAATTCTTCGGCTTCTTTTTCAGTAAGTAAAAATCCATTTTGAGCATATGAAATAGCAGATTCTAAAAGAGTTTTCCATGGTAATTTACCATGCTCTTTATGTGCAGCGTATATTCCAGCTACCGAACCTGGAATACCACTTGCTAGATGTCCATCCTTACTTAAACTATCATTTATATGTCCATTTTTTTGAATATACATATTTCTACTAGCTAGTTCTGGTGCTGTTTCACGAAAGTCTAATGCTTGAATATCATAATGACTTCTTCTGTATATCAAATATCCACCGCCTCCAATATTTCCTGCTCTTTGATATACAACTGCAAGTACAAAATGGACAGCCACCATTGCATCAACCGCATTACCTCCTTTTTTGAGTATTAAGAGTCCCGCTTCAGATGCAAGTGGATGTGCTGATACAACCATATGCTTTTTGCCATTTACCTGCTTATTGATAGTATATGGCTGTGCAGATACATCAAAAGTACAGATGCTAATACATAGCGCTATTAGATAAATGGTTTTCCTCAACATGATATGTATCATATAGTATATTATCCCTTTTTGATACTTATTGTGTATATCCTAATGATTGTAAGCCATTGATAATATCTGCTTTGTTTTTAAACTTTGAACGATGAATTCTTCCAATTTCCCATGTGCAATCGCATCCACCATTGACATTGCTACTAATATCATTCAAGAATAAAAGCTTTTTGGGTAGCAACTTTGCATAATCATAAATAGATGTAGAATAAAGTTTGCCATGCACACTAGTATTATTGATATCCCAAGTAGTAAGAATAATCAGTTCTTTTTCTTTGTCATTATCGGCATTAGCAAAAAATAGCTGTTCAATTGTTGGAAGACTTTCCTCTTCAATTAATGTATCAATAATAGACACTGCATAGTTTTTTTTATACGCATCTGATACAAATAATGTGGCAATTATTCTTTTATATTCACGTTGTTGTGGGTCATCTAGCAATGGGAGAAGATATGTTTCCGAAAAAAAAGCAATAATCACAGATGTATTATTCCAAGAAGTTTCAACCACTTTATCATATACTATAGATGAAGAAGGCTTAATTCTCAGAATAAAAGATTCAGCAGATTCACCCTTGTATCTGCTTATATGTTGGGCATTTACATTAATAATACAAATGAATAAAAACAGAAATAATCGGATCATATATATTAATCTAAAAAGGGAATGCTCATTATTTATGTATTAATATCGCCTTTTTGAATTGTAAATCAGCATATATAAGTGAAATTGTTTTAAGGCCAGCAGCAATATTATTCATATCAACTTGAATTGAATTTTGATGAGGAAGTATTTCTAGAGATTGCTCTAATTTTCCATCAGCTGAATACATGTGTATTGTAGCTTGTTTTTGTATTGGTGAATGAAATTGAATCGTTAATAAACTTGATTGATTATCATAATAAGAACTAAAGTACTCATTGTTATCGGTATCTTTAACAGATAATGCCGAACAAAATGCACCAGTTCCAACTAATTTTGACATCTCGCCGCATAGATATTCATAATTAGTTTTATCATTTCCGGTTAGGTTTACTTTTAATAAATCAATGTCTTCTTCGGGGTCTTTGATAAGATTGACAAATTTTTGGGTTCCATTATCATAGTCATTTAATTTATATTCTTTATTTCTCATAGTTTTACCATCCCCAGCAACTGGAGTTAGCTTAAATACTTCAGAAAAAACCCAATCCCTAATAACAGAATCTTGATCATAAATAATGGGAATTAAGCTTTTGGAATCTACTGGTTTAGATTGCAGAATATTTTGTTTCCAATTAGTATAACCCATAAGCTCTATAATCGTAGCAAACAAATCATGAGTATTAACTAATGCATTTGATTGTCTACCAGGATTTTTGACAGATGGTCCAGATATAATAAATGGAACAGAAATACCTTCTTGGCTAATACCGCCTTTTGCGCCCCCTTTCACTTGTGACACCTTAGTATCACTTCCATTATCACCAATAAATATAATATCTGTGCTATCCATTATATTATGAGCTTCTAGAGTATCAAAAAGTCTTCCGATTTCTCTGTCTAAAGCCTCTGACATTGCCTTAAAATATGGGACAACACTTGTAGCAGTATCTGAAGGAATTCCTTTTAACTCTGTATAAGAATGAAGATTGCTTGGTGGCAAATGGAAAGGGGAATGTGGAGCATTATAAGCCAACCATAAAAAGAATGGTTTGTTTTCTGGAACACTTTTAACCCAATCTATAGCATTATTAGTAATTTCTGTAGTTGCATAGGTATTACAAACCGCAGACTTACCATCTTTAATTTTATTCCATGAATAAAAACTAGGAAGTTGTCCAGAAAAATTTCCTTCATAATGGTCATATCCTAAACTTAAAGGGAATAAAAAATTGGTTTGAGGCATTGGAGTATGAAGATGCCATTTACCAATATTAGCTTTTGCAATACCATTTGGTTTAAAGATATGTAGCATACGCGGAATTGTCATTTCAGATGTGTCTAATACCCTTGATCCTTGACCTCCAATTGCATCTCCAACACCAGTTCTAAAGCTATATCTACCAGTTAAAATGCCTGCCCTAGTTGGAGAACATAATGGATTAGACCATGCTTTATTGAATACTATTCCTTTTGCTAATAGACGTCTAATATTGGGTAATTTTACTGTATCTCTGTGATTTTCAATAAATCCACAATATTCGCTGCTTAAATCATCTGCAATGATTAATACTACATTTCTTTGAGCAAATATGCATGTAGAAGAGCACAATAACATAAGGAGGAATAGTTTCATATAGTGGTTTTATTAATGGATGATGTGAATGAGTTGCGTAAAACTAGATTCTCCTTTTCCAATAGTAAGGATATACGTTCCTGAATATATCATGGATATATCTGCATAAGCAAGAGAACTTCCTTGTTTTAAGATTGATTCATGCACTATAACTCCTTTCATATCAGTGAGAGTTATAGGTAAAGTTTCGGTAATCAGTTGACCAGCTTGTATAATTAGCAAATCATATGTTTGATTTGGGAATACAGACAAAGCTAGTGATTGTTGTTCATGAATATCCGTAGTTGCAGTATACACAGTAGTTGTTTCATTTATTGACTGAACTTTTTGTGCATTTCTTATTCCATAGAAGGTTGGTCCAACAGCATAGGGATAAGCAGAATTCCAGTTTTCATCTACTGTACAGAAATAAGCATAAGTGCCATCAGGATATTCGGGTGTTTTGCAGAATCTTCCATTATGTTCATCAAGATAATCTGATTCATTAGCATGGTTAATATATTCATAGTCTTCACGAAAATAACCCAGAGGATATGTAGCATTAACAGGCGGACCATCAATTACATCATTACCATTTGCATAATGCGTTCTTTCTGTTATAACTCTTAATTGAAAGCTAGACTTCATTCTTACAATATCACCGGTACCATCTGTATTTTTAAATGCATAAGCACCATAGATTGGAAATCCATCATAAGCAAAGCCCAATAATGGAGAATGTGTAGCGGGATTTAAAGCATACAATCCGTCTGCATCATATAGATTACACACATCATAGATATTTTTTCTATCTAATTTAAATGTTGATGGATTTTGATGATGATGATAATTCCCCATTGCAGGATGTCCCTTGGAACAATCAAAACCAATACGTTCTGCAACTACTGCATCTCTATTCCATATTCTATCACCCATTCCTTGTAATGGTCCACCACGAAGCCTACCTTCTGCATTATTCCATGAAACTGCATCTCTATAATCAAATAGTGCAACTCCATTTATAAAAAGCCCAATATTACCTCCAGTTGTAGCTGAAGGTACTCCAGTATTTTTTTGAGGAATTAAGGGAAATTTAAAAATTCCATTTTGGCTTTGCGCTACCGATGGATTACCATCTTGAAAAGGTCCAGTTGGATAGGCAGGAATTCCATTTGTAGAAATATAAACAGATGTATTCGAAAACTGAACTTTTTGAACATTTGCAAGAATATTATTGCTAATTGCAGTAGAATTACCTTTCATATAATACATACCCATCTGAGTAGTATTTTGTAACCAATTATGAATTATTGGATTTGTTTGTGCATGAATTGTAATTGAACTCATGAGTACTATACTTAACATAATAATATATTTCATGATCAATCTATTCCATGTCTTTTTGAATAATTATTTTTTTTGTTTGAATTCTATTATCACTAATCAATTTTATAAAATATGTACCTGAATACAATGTTTGAACATCTATAAAAGCAATTGTGCTGCCTTGTAATACTTTGGTTTTGGAAACAATATTGCCTTTAATATCATACAGTTCTACTTGTATATCTTTTTTAACTAATCCAATTGCTTGAATTATCAATAGTTCATTAGCAGGATTTGGAAAAACAGATGCAAAAATTTCATCACTTGCTTCTTCTTCAATTGAAGAAATAATCATAGTATCAGCTTGTATTACATATACTTTAGTATCATTAACACCTTTTCCAGAAACAGTTACAAATGCATTTCTTTTTTTACTTTCTTTATTCATTTCTGCATTTAATATGATGATATCATTCCCATTACCAGTATTCTTGTTTACTGTTAACCATGAATCGCTAGTTTGTACAGCCCAAGTAGTATTAGCAGATATTCCAAATCCTTTAGAATTAGAAGCTGCAGCTGGTAAATAAATTGTATCGGCAGAGACAGTTAATGTAGAAAGTACAGTATCCTTTTGAATTATTGTAATGGGATAATCTGGCAAACCCAATGATGATACTATTACTTTTCCAAAACGCACTTTTTTACTGTTATTTAGTGCTGATTGAACGATAATCTCACCATTATTTGAACCCTTATTACTGTTAATGCTTAACCAAGATTGGTCAACTTTTGCATTCCATTCTACATTAGATGTGATAGTTATTTTCCCAGTACTGTTATCAGAAGCAAATAAGTACACGGTATCTGGAGAAGCCTTTATGCTTGGTTTAATGATTACAGTATCTGATTGATTTATAGTCACTACTTTTTGGGCTAATAATCCGCATTCAACAGTTACTTTAGCAGTTCTAGGGGCATTTCCTTTATTTTCTTCTGCAATCAAGATAATAGTTCCATTGCCATTCCCTTGTACAGGATTTACTATAAGCCAAGGTTGATCACTAGAAGCTGTCCACTGAGCATCGCTTTGAACATTGAAAGACACATAATCATTATAAGCTGCAGGTAATGAAATCAAAGAAAGTGATACATTTAATTGTACAGAAGTATCTTTTTGAGTAACGGTAATTAATTGATCGGCTAAACCAGGAGAATTAACTTTTACAGAAGCATTTCTTGGGGTTTTAGACATGTTTTCTGAAGCAATCACTGATATAGTTGCATTTCCATTACCGCTTGTTTTGTTTAGGCTTAACCACGTTTGATTGCTAGAAATTGTCCAATTGACATTTGAACTTATAGAAAACGATATATAATTAGATGCAGCCGATGGTAATGATAGAGTATTTGGACTTACACTTAATGTATTTGCAGTTGGAGTATATATAGTTGTGGGTTCTGAAACAGACACAACTTTAGCAGCTGATTTTATACCATAAAACGTTGGGCCAACAACATAAGGATAGGCTGAATTCCAATTATCATCAACGGTACTGAAATATGCATATATACCATTTGGATATTCTGGTGTAACACAAAATCTTCCATTATGGCTATCTAAAAAATCAGATTCTGTATGAGAAATATATTCATAATCTTCTCTAAAATATCCAAGAGGATAAGTGGTAGATACTGGTGGGCCATCTGTTACATTTGTACCATCTGCATAATGCGTTCTTTCGGTAATTGTTCTTAATTGATAACTTGATTTTATTCGTACTATTCCACCAGTTCCATCGGTATTTTTATATCCATATGCTCCATATATAGGAAAACCATCATAAGCATATCCAATTAAAGGAGAGTGAATAGCTGGATTAATAGAATATAAGCCGTCAGCATCGTATAAAGAACACACTGAAGAAATAACTTTCTTATCTAATTTAAAAGCAGATGGATTTTGATGATGGTGATAATTCCCCATAGCTGGATGTCCTTTTGCACAATCAAAACCAATCCTTTCTGCTACCACCGCATCTCTATTCCAAACATTATCTCCCATACCACCAAGAGGACCTCCCTGTAATTTATTCATGGATAATTTCCATGAAACTCCATCTCGATAATCAAAGAGAGCTACTCCATTAATGAACAGTCCAATATTTCCAGGAGTTGTTGCTGATGGTGTGCCAGTATTTTGTTGAGGATTTAAAGGGAATTTAAATATTGCATTTTGATTTTGTGCTTGAGACGGATTTCCATCTAAAAATGGTCCTGTAGGATAGCTTGGTATTCCTTTAGTTGAAATATATACTGAATTAGCAGAATATTGAACTACTTGTACATTGGCAGTAATATTATTAGAAATGGCTGTAGAATTACCATTCATATAATATGACCCCATAGTTGTAGTATTTTGAAGCCAATGTAAAATAATTGGATTTGTTTGTGCTGTTACATCAATGGTTAGAAATAGAAGAATAAAAAAGTATATAAGTCTATTCATATGAATACCTTAGAAATCTATTTTAAATAAGAATATTGTTTATTAAATACAAAAGAAGAATCATTTAAAGTAAATAAAAATGAAATTAATTCAACTTTTTGATCGGAACTTAATTGAATTGGTTTTTTTAATTCTTTTGGAAGATGTAATGAATAATCAATACCTGAAGTATAATGTTGAATTACCTTTGATAGTGTTTTAAATCTGCCATCGTGCATATAGGGAAATGAATATCTCAAATTTCTTAAAGTTGGTATTTTAAAATACCCAGAATCTGAACTCTGTAAAGAAATTGATACTCTTCCATAATCACTTAATGTACTATCTAAAGGCAAACCATTATGTGAAAAAGAATAAGAGCTAAATAATGGTTCTGTATGACAAGCATTACAGTTCTGCAAAAAAACTTCATATCCTTTTTGTTCTTTTTCTGTAAATGATACTAAACCTTTTTTTACACTATCATATTTTGAATTTGAAGAGATAAATGTTAATTCAAATTGAGATAAAGCTTTTAATACATGCTCGGTTTTTATTGCGCTATCGTTAAAAGCAGAAAAGAAATAGTGTCTATAATTACTATTATTCCTTAACCTTGAAAGAACATTTTCTAATGAATTATCCATTTCATTTGGATGTGTTATAGGCGCCAATGCTTGCATATCTAAATGATTAATAGCACCATCCCACATAAATAGTTTTTGCCAAGCAAGATTCATTAATGCAGGAGCATTTCTTTTTCCTATTCTGTCATAAATACCATGGCTTAAATCATGGTCCACATGAGCAAATGCATTGTATTGTGAATGACATGAAGCGCAAGAAATACTACTATCTGCAGATAAGATCGGATCGTAAAACAATCTTCTACCTAATTGTATTACTTCTTTTTTTAATGGATTTTGAGAAAAATTATAAACTGGTTTTGGAAAATAATCAGGATAAGTAAATTCACTTGATTCAAAAGAAATCAATAGTATGGCAATGCAGAAAACACAAAAAAGAAATATATATTTCATTGTAGGATTGAAAACATTGTAGACATACTTTCTGACATTTCTTTTGCTTTTTTTCCAGGCGACATGATCTGATATTCTTTACTTAACTGCACTTTTTCTAATATGTTCTGTACATTCATTTGAATCTTAATACTTTGAGTTTTTTTTAATACAAATGATATTTTTTGTGCTGTTTGATATGGTGCTTGATATCCACCAATATGAAATTGAAATAGATTGTTGCGTCCTTGACACTTAGGAGTAATTCCTTCAATTTTCATATTAATATATCCGCTATTCCATGCCCAATACATGCCATTCAATGGGTCTAGATCACCATCCATAATTCCGCTTATATTCGTTACACTATCTATACCAAGAAGAAAAGAGATAGAGTCCGCATAAAAAGATGGTGGAATTGGAAATGACAAAACAGTTGTATTGGCATTGTCTATATCTATCAGATGATATCTATCAAAATGTAGAACAGTATCTTTTGAATATAAAGTGAATTTTCCCATATAAAACTTGCATTCTTTAAAAGTTACATGTTCTCCTTGCAATGAATCTATAACCGGATGATCAATTTGTATTATATGTCCATAATACATTGGCTTTATGTTGATAGTAAATCCTTGAGAATATAATTCTTCTGGATAAAAAAGAAACATCAAAAAAGGCATTAAATATTTGATACAATTACAAAGCATTTGAGCAATTTCTTAAGAAGACAAAAAAAAAGAGGAAATGAATATTTCCTCTTTCAATAACATATATAATGTATTAATGTTTCATCAATTTAATAGGCTTTTGTTTATCAATATGGATAAAATACATTGAAGATTGTAGATGATCTATATTGATTTCAGATGACTCATTGATAGTTCCTTTTAATACCATAGTTCCAAGTAGATCTGTGATATAAAATTCAGTTGTTTGCCCAGAATTAGGCACTATCAAAAAGATCTTATTATGAGCAGGATTTGGATATACTGTAATTGCATCATCAGAATGTGAATTAACAATTCCAGAAGCAGATTTTACAAATAGAGTAACTGATTGAGAAGTATCAATACAATTATTTGAAGAGGTTATGCAGCGAAACTTTTGATTATTATTTGTATTGCTAACATATCGAATGAGTAAAGTATCTTTATTGGCACCTGAGTATTGTCCGGCATTTGTAATATTCAAGAAACCAACTCCAAAATCTGTTTGCCAAACATAATTTGCCATTGGGTCATTATGTTTTACAGCAAAAAAGGCATCTTCTCCTGCATTGACAGAAATATCGAAAGGATCATTTTCTATACTACCGCACACAGTTAAGATAGCAATACTAGAAGTATCTGTGCAATCATTGCTTTTAACTAAACATCTAAAGGATTGATTATTATTTGAAATAGTGATATTATTAATTGATAGAACACTATCATTTGTACCAGAGTATTGTCCTAAATCACTAATTTTTTGGAAGCCTTGTCCTAAATCTGATTGCCATTGATAAAATGCTTGTGGATCGCTATTTCCGACACTTAATTGAGATGTTTTCCCAAAAGGAGCAAAAGTACTTTTTGGTTGTTTTGTTATACTTCCGCATACTGATAATGTTGCTGGAAGCGACGTATCTGAACATATCGATGAATTAGCAATGCAGCGAAACTTATAGCCATTATCTGCCCATGTAACTGCATTAATTTTAATAATATTTGTTTTTGAACCGCTAACTCTACTATCATCATTTATAGTATTCCAACCAGCACCAATATTAATTTGCCAAGAAAATAATGTAGAAGGGTCATTATGAACAATAACAAATTGAGCATTATCTCCAATTTTGACATTTTGCGTGAAATTTTGAGATAAGATACTGCCACAAACTTTCAATAAAGCCTTTTGCGTAGTATCAAAACAAGAAGCAGATTTTATGATACAGCGGAATTCATAAAAGTTATTTGTGAACGATAGATTAGATACTTTAAGAGATTTAGTTGTTGAACCTGAATACTGGAGAGTATCTTTGATATTACTGAAGCCAGTTCCATTATTTAATTGCCATTGATATTCAGCTAATGGGTCTGTATGATTAGCTGTGAATGTAGCATTTGCGCCTTTTGCAGCATTTACATTTTCTGGACTTGATACCAAAGCACCACATATAAGTATATTTACTGGAACTATAGTATCTGAACATACACCAGATTTAACATAGCATCTATATGTGTGAGTAATGCCACCTAAATCTTTATTCAATATGGTAATGGTAGATGTTTTAGTTCCAGAATAAATCCCAGAATCTGCTATAGAAACAAAAGAAGATCCAATCTTTTTTTGCCATTGATATTGAGCAAGAGTGTCAGTATGTCCAATAACAAAACGAATAGTATCTTTTCCTAAAGCTTCAACACTTGAAGGTACCTGAGTAATCTTGCCACATACTGTCATAGTTAGTGCAGTAGTTGTATCGCTACAAATTCCTGATTTTACAATGCAGCGAAATGCATAATTACTAAACACAATTTTACATGAATTAATATGTAAAGTATCGGCATTAACCCCAGTAAAATCAGGTAATGTATCTGAAATATTATTGAATCCACTTCCAGTATTTACTTGCCATTGAAAGCTAGCATTTCCATCTTTTGAATACACCCAAAATTTGTCGGGTGCATTAATATCTGGGAAAATATTACCAGACTGTTTAAATACTAATCCATCACCTCCAGAATACGGTGCATCTTCAACAATAGTAGCATCACCTTCTAATTTTAAGTGATTATTATTGCCACTTATATCTAGTACAATGCTATCTGCAGAAACAGCATTAAATGTATATAAAACTTTAGTATCAGCATCTGATTCTAAATTTTGTGGAGGCGTAAAATCTTGTGTATATCGTATGGTTTTAGAAACTCTAAAATCATCTATATGGGCATTTAAGTACCAATTTTTATTTGGATCTACAAGGTCAAAAGCAGCACCAATTCTAGAGCTATTATCTACATAATTCCAATCTGGAGTACCGTGATTAGTAGTTCCTATAAGTATACCATTTCTGTAGATTTTTAGCTTAGCAGTTTGTCCATCCCCAGTAATAGCATAATGTTCCCATGTGCCTTGTCTGATTCCGGCAGAATCAGTACCATAAGTGTTGGTATTTTTATATACCATTCTTACACCAGAGCATGGATATATCCCCATATAAGTGCCATTTCCATATTGACTCCATACCGCAGGATATCTAGTAGGATTATTTCCTAATTTGATATAGAATTCAATAGTAAACGTACTTTGATTTGGTATGGTATCAAAAAATGAACTAGAAATTTTTCCAAAATCATCAGTTCCATCTAAATACAAAGAACCATTACATAATGTTTTTTGAGCATGTGATTGCGAATAAAAAACAATCATCATAAATAGAAAGAAAAATAATTTTTTCATGATATGTCCAACAATGTGATTAGCTATGTAATACATCAAATTTACACAAATGTCTTCAACAATTATGCCGATAATAACAGATATTCTAACAATTTTGTAACGATAATGTGTTACAAATTTATAAATCTGACAGTACTATGAGTTTAATAATAATTGATTACTTTAGTAATAGAGATTATAGAGGATAATTTTATGATTATTGGTGTTTTAAAAGAACCAGATTTTGAAACGAGAGTATCGCTATTACCAGAAGCAATTCAACAACTTGTAAAAAAAAATATAGTTGTGTATATAGAGCAAGGAGCTGGTGAAAAATCCTATGCATCAGATGATGATTATCAGCAATTTGGTGCTAAGATTGTAAGCAAAAAAGATATCATAAGTTCTGCAGATATTATACTTTCTATTCATCCCGAATCTACCACAGATATACAGAATAAAATTTTGATTGGAAATTATCAGCCCTTGATACAATCAGAATTTCCTGTACGATGGGCTACCACACATAATACTGTTTTTTCACTTGACATGCTTCCAAGAACAACTCGTGCACAAAGCATGGATATTTTAAGTTCTCAGGCAAATATCGCAGGATATAAAGCTGTTTTAATTGCATCGGCGATGTATGCACGTTATTTTCCGATGTTCATGACAGCTGCCGGAAGTATTGCACCTGCAAAAGTACTGATTTTGGGTGCTGGTGTAGCTGGTTTACAAGCTATTGCAACTGCAAAGCGTTTAGGAGCTGTAGTAGAAGTATTTGATACACGCCCTGCAGTAAAAGAAGAAGTAATGAGTTTGGGTGCTAAATTTATTGAAGTTGAAGGCGCTGCAGATGCAAGTAATGCAGGAGGTTATGCAGTAGAACAAACAGAAGAGTTTAAGCAAAAACAAATAGCAAGAATAGCAGAATCTGTTCTTAAAGCAGATATTATCATAACAACTGCTCAAATCCCAGGAAAAAAAGCGCCAATTTTAATTACAGAGCAGATGATTTCTACAATGAGAAAAGGTAGTATTATCATGGATTTAGCTGCAGCAACTGGCGGAAATACTCCTTATACTAAAAACAATGAAACTGTAAATCATAATGGTATCTCAATCATTGGGAATTCAAGTCTTGCTGCAACAATGCCATCAGATGCAAGTAAATTATATGGAAAAAATATTATCAATTTCTTGCAATTAATTATGAATTCAGATATGAATATTCATCTCAATTTTGATGATGATTTAGTAAAAGGGTGTTGCATAAATCATGCTGGTGCAATTGTTCATGAGCGCTTACTTAATATTTAACATCATATACTTTTAAGATAATATTATGGAACTTATACAACAATTTATAACTCATAATCAGCAAATGATCTATATCGTTATTCTGATGATTTTTGTTGGTATAGAAATTATAGGAAGAGTGCCCAGTGTATTGCATACACCTTTGATGAGTGGCGCAAATGCTATACATGGCGTTGTAATTATTGGTGCTATTATCGTGATGGGCAAGGCTGGTCCTACAGATTATAATGCATTAATTTTGGGATTTCTTGCAGTTATCCTAGGAACATTAAATGTAGTTGGTGGTTTTGTGGTTACAGATAGAATGTTAGAAATGTTTAACAAGAAAAAGTAGTCTTCTTATGGAATATAGTTTACTGACAATGTGTTACTTAATAGCCTCGATTACATTTATTCTTGGCTTAAAAATGTTAAGTAATCCAGCAAGTGCCCGAAAAGGAAATCAAATAGCAGCAATTGGTATGGCAATTGCCATTTTTGGTACCATTTTCCTTTATGAAGATGAGTCTATAAAACTTGGTAATTATCTCTGGATTTTTGGTGGTATTGCAATCGGTACTATCATTGGAGCATTAGCTGCTAAAAAAGTCAAAATGACAGATATGCCACAAATGGTAAGCTTGTTTAATGGTATGGGTGGTGCCTGTGCGGCGCTAATTTCAATAGTAGAATTTAATCATTTGGTGCATGCATATAATCCAACAGATTATTCATTTTTTAGTAATATTAATGGAACTAATCTTCTAATAATTATGGCTGGGTTAATCATTGGGTCTGTAAGCTTTACTGGAAGTATGATTGCCTGGGCAAAATTAGATGGCCGTTTACAAGATTATTCTTTTAAAGGACAACATATAGTAAATATATTATTACTGTTTGCTGCAATTGGATTATCAGCATTTGTTCTATTAGCTCGTCCAGAAGAGACAGTTCTTTACTTCTATATCATACTTAGTTTATCAGCTATCTATGGAATTCTATTTGTAATGCCTATTGGTGGGGCAGATATGCCAGTAGTTATTTCATTGTTAAATTCTTTTACTGGTGTTGCAGCTGCTTGTGGAGGATTTCTATATGATAATAAAGCAATGATGACAGGTGGAATATTGGTTGGGGCAGCTGGTACATTGCTTACAATTTTAATGTGTAAAGCAATGAATCGTTCTTTGACAAATGTATTGATTGGTTCATTTGGCGGAAATGCTGCTTCTGGTGGTGGTGCAGGTGGTGCTCAAGGACAATACAAAGAGATTTCATTAAGTGATTCTGCTGTTTTAATGACATATTCTTCTAAAGTAGTAATTGTTCCAGGTTATGGCTTAGCTGTTGCGCAGGCTCAACATGCATGCCATGAATTAGAAAAATTACTTACAGAAAAAGGTGTTCAAGTAACTTATGCTATTCATCCTGTTGCGGGGCGAATGCCAGGCCATATGAATGTTTTACTTGCAGAAGCAGATGTTTCTTATGAAAAATTAAAAGAAATGGAAGAAATAAATGATGAGTTTCCTTCTGTAGATGCGGTATTAGTATTAGGCGCAAATGATGTTGTAAATCCTGCTGCTAAAACAGACCCAACTTCTCCAATTTATGGAATGCCTATTTTAGATGTAGAATTAGCAAAGCATGTAATTGTAAATAAAAGAAGTATGAAACCAGGATATGCAGGAATTGAAAATGATTTATTCTTCCGTCCTAAAACCTCAATGCTTTTTGGTGATTCAAAAAAAGTTATTCAAGATCTTATAGCTGAAATAAAAAATTTATAATTGAGATATTTATCGTTTATTAAAAAAGGGACATATTGCTGTCCCTTTTTTAGTTTAATTCAATATTTTTAGGAATTGTCATGAAAACATACCAAGATCATGGTTTAGCACTATTAAGAATTAGTTTTTCTGCATTAATGATGGTTCATGGCTGGGGAAAGTTAATGAAGTTAACGGCAGGTGGAGAAATCAAGTTTTTCAGTTTTATGGGCTTAAGTCCAGAAATAAGCCTATTTCTTACCATTATTGGTGAATTAATAGCACCTGCACTTATTTTGATAGGATTTCAAACCCGTTTATCGGCCATTCCTGCTTTTTTTACTATGGCAGTCGCCTCTTTGGTAGTTCATGCTTCAGATCCATTGGCTGAAAAAGAACTTGCTTTATTATATATGTTTGCCTTTTTAATCATTATGTTATGTGGTCCTGGATCTTTTAGCATAGATAAGAAACTAAATAAAGTATAAGTACTTATGATGCAAAAGATCATACATAATTCATATGTTCGATTTATATTGATTATGATGTGTACCATAGCAAGTACTGCTTTGGCATGGA
>Ga0209358_10000252_pt1 | contig 48582 bp, 34 predicted proteins | sample LauGreFa1BDMLBSN_2_FD_187574 | JGI IMG/M metagenome (GOLD analysis project Ga0209358, IMG submission 187574) | Freshwater lake microbial communities from Lake Michigan, USA - Fa13.BD.MLB.SN (SPAdes) (version 2) | ecosystem: Environmental > Aquatic > Freshwater > Lake | place: Lake Michigan, USA... | reverse complement strand
CCAGATATAAAATCGATAGATGAATCTGATTTTATCAGCCATTCTGCATAATCTGCAGAACCAGATTCATAAGTAACTCCAACAGCACCTTCAATATCATGAATATAACTTGATAATGCATGTCTATCATGAAGAACAGTATTATGTGAAGCATCAAGCTCCTTAAGTGCAAGAACATAATCAGTAAGACCGAAAGCAGTCTCTTTAGCCAGATCAACTAAATCAGCGGCATCTTCAGCGGCAAATCCTGATCCAGCTCCTAAAGTAGCAACTGCAGAAGCAGTCGAACCAGCCATAAGCATACCTTTTGCAATGTCTTTTATAACCGCATAAGCTATTCCTGCACCAGCAAGTCCTGTGCGGCTAGATTGAAGAGAACTATCTTCCGCTGAATTTTCAATTTCCTCTTGCAAGTCCATTTTTGTATTCTCATATGTATCACTCAATCGTAATTCACTAAGTGTTTGGCCTCTAATTCTACCAACTGATCCACCAGTATTATTTTCGAATGTTATAAATTCATTTTCGGTATACGGCACAGGTTTATTTACTTTAATTTTAATTCCATTTCCTCCAGTGCTAGAATTACTATTTGAAAATTCAGCTACATAATCATCTATTTCTGTACCTTTACTATGAAATAAAAAACCACCACTATAATTAGCCATTAAAGAATTATCAAAAGAATTTGAAACTGCATTTCCTAAAGTCATCGAGTTATCTCCAGTTACTTTTGAGTTATTTCCTATGGCATAAGAATTATCTCCAGTTACTGTATCACTTTTTCCAATCGAAAAAGAATTAGAACCGCTTATTATGATTTTTGTACCGAAGGCAAAAGAATTAGGTCCAGTAATTGTATCTCTATTACCTATAATAAATGCGCTATCGCCTGTTGCTTTTGAATAGTTTCCAACAACAATTGATTGAAGACCTCCTGATTTACTTATATTTCCAAGCGACACTGAATACTTCGCATCAGCAATAGTAGCATTTCCAATAGCATAAGAACTTATACCATTTGCAGTATTATTATTGCCGAGGCTAAACGAAGAGTCTGCTACTAAACCAGAGGCAGAGGCATTTCCTATAGCAAATGAATATTTACCACCTGCAATTGAAATATTTCCGATGCTAAAGGCTTTTACATCATTAGACTGGGATCCATTACCTAGCGCCCATGTTCCTACTCCGCTAGCAGTAACACCTGAACCGATTCCAACACTATTTGCACTAGTTACTGTATTTGACAATCCGAATGCTAGCGAATTTGCACCACTAATATCATTTCCAGTACCTCCAAGTATTATAGAATTATTAGCATTGATATCAATATTATTATTTCTTCCACCAATAATCGAAGCATTTGTGGCAGCTGCAATAGAATTTGATGTTCCCCCTATTATTGTTGACATATCTCCTTGATTATCAATATTATTTCCATCTCCTCCACCAATAAATCCAAAATCAACTCCAGCTAATACATTACCGGCTCCACCAGCTATAATAGACCCTTTTGCTGCTGGACCAATTGCATTATTATCGCCTGCAATGATGGATGAATAAGAAGAAGAATCTAGAATTTCATTACTTCTTCCCCCAGCAATGAATAAACCACCTATACCTTGATATGAATATCCTAATACATTAGATGTGCCCCCAATGATTGCAGAATTAAAACAACTATCCTGAATAGTATTATCTTTTCCAGCCGAAACAAATGTATTATAAGAATCATTATCAATTTGATTATTAACCCCACCAATAACAATAGATTGATAAGAAGAATCTTCTATACTATTTTGTCTTCCAGCTATAATTGCACTATTATATGAAGCACCAATTTCATTGATTGTACCTCCTATAATTGCTGTCTGTTTTGCAAAATTATCTATAGAATTAGCCATACTTGCTGCAATAAAAGCATTTGCAGATTTTCCAATTGTATTAGAAACACCACCTAAGATCACAGCATTATCACCATTACTTTGAATTACATTAGCAGCACCACCAGCTATAAAAGCTGACATTGCAGAATCAATTTCATTACCAACTCCCGATGCAATTGCAGATAAATCTCCACCATTTCGAATTTCATTATTATTACCTCCACCAATAATGGCATAGTCAGCATTACGAATATTATTTCCATTACCAGAAGCAATACCCGACCAATCTCCACCGGTAGCTATATTGTTATTTGCTCCTCCACCTATAAATGCGGCATCAGAGTTTCCAATATCATTTAACTGGCCGCCAACTATTATTGAATAATCACCACCATTGTCAATATTGTTATTTACTCCTCCGCCTATAAATGCGGCATCAGAATTTCCAAGATCATTTAACTGGCCACCTATAATCGTAGAATAATCTCCACCTTCCGCTATATTATTGTTTGAACCTCCACCAATAAAAGCATTATCAGAGTTTCCAAGATCATTTAACTGGCCACCAACAATGACTGAATAATCAGATAAAGCTCCAATATTATTATTATAACCTCCACCAATAACTGCATAATCTACATCAGCAATATCATTCAGATATCCACCCACGATTACTGAACGTTGTCCGTCAGCTGCTATAGAATTCTGAAATCCACCACCGATAAAGGCACTATTTGCTGCACTATTAATACTATTGCTAATACCACCAGCAATGGTTGAACCATCAGCATCTTGTACAATAGAATTACTTGCACCACCACCAATTGTTGAACTATCTGTATTTGTAATTGCATTGCCTCTTCCACCTGAAATAGTATTCAACAAGGCATTTGTTTGGATAGTATTATTAATACCACCTGAAATCACTGATGCATCAGATTGAGTTAAAATTCGATTATTGCTTCCACCAGATATTGCTGATGAATCGGTTAGCATAATAAGATTATATGATCCCCCTGACAATGTATTATCTTTACCTGTTCTTATACTTTGATATCTACCACCACCAATTGCAGAATATTGTGAAATTGAAGAAGCACCAATAATTGCATTATCATATCCACCACTAATAACAGAATTATCTGAGGTTACTGTATCAAGTTCTCCTGATACAATACTCATCTTACCTGAAACAATATTATTCAAACCGCCAGTAATGCCACTGTATTGTCCATTAACTAAATTACCTTGTCCTCCTCCTATAGTTGCAAGCGAAGAATTAATGAGGTTTCTAAGTCCACCCTGTATTGAGGAATAATCTGCATTAGCATTTATTGTATTTTCTCTTCCTCCACCAACAGAGGCATAAGCTGATTTAATTATATGTGTAAATCCACCACTGATATTAGAAGAAATCCCATCAATTGTGTGATTATCACCAGAAGTAATAGATGAACTGGATCCAGTTACTTTATTATTTTTTCCACCTAAAATCATTGCATAATTTCCAAGTGCTTGATTGCTTTCGCCACTTAGAATAATGCCATGAAGATTGGTAGCTTTATTCAAATTACCAGTAGCTACCATAGAGTATTGGCCAGAATTAATATTATTTTGGCCACCTAAAATAATACCATATTGACCAGAGTTAACATTGTTAATTCCACCTAAAACTGATGAATATCCACCACTTGCTGTATTAGATGAGCCGCCACCAACAAATGCATATGACATTGTAGTACGATTATTTTCTCCACCTACTATTGCAGATGATATTCCATTAGCATTGTTGAAGCGTCCACCTAAAATAGCAGCATTCATTGCTGATACTGTATTTAAACTACCACCACTCACAATGCCATTCGTTCCATTCGATTGAACTTGGTTTTGTAAGCCGCCAACAATAGATGAATAATCACCATTGGCCTTATTTTCTTTTCCACCGCCTACGAATGAATATTGCCCTGAAGCCGTATTTGCTTCTCCACCACCAATTGTACCGAATGAACCAGTAACGCGATTATTAAAACCGCCTATAATGGAATTATAATTAGTAAGCGTACTATTATTATCACCACCACCGATAAAAGATTTATACCCTAAAACAGTATTTGCAAGGGTTTTATCGCCCTTTTTTACTTCTGTTGGGAATAATTTTTCTCTCAAATCAGGAGTAAAGTTTGATTCGCTCACTATATCTGGAGCTATATTAGCAGCCATTAATGAATAAGGAGCTGATTGCATCGGAATTCTCATTGCTTGAGCAATACCATCAACTGCAATATCTACGAAGTATTGTCTGTCAAATGTTAATGAGGCAGGCAAGCCTGTGCCGCGGCCTAAAGTAATATTATATAAACCGCCAGTAGCCAAAGTAATAGTATCTCTTTGTTCAAATAAAGGAAAACCACCCAAGGCAGATTCATAAATGCCAACTTTAATGATATGAGATCCTTCCATGAATTTAGAATCGAAGGAATTCGTAAGAGCTCCTTGTAAACTAAGTGTTCGTGGAACTTGAACCTGAGACGTAGCTTTTTGGCTAAATGCCAAAAAACCCAAACATAATGCTATAAACAGCATTTTACCGTTACAACATTTCATAGGCATAACCTTTCATGTAGATAAGTATAATATATATTTTTCAAAAAAAATCATTAGAAAGTGCATCTATTTGCCATAAATAGAATTATGCAAATAGATATAACGGTGACAAATAACATATTTTTCATCATATGAAGAATACAAAATCTCATTGCAATGATAAAAATAGATTTTGACAAAAAAAAGCACTGATTTAATAAAAAATCAGTGCCAAAGGAAATTATTTATGAGCGCTACAAATTTTGTGATACTATATCTGCTATACCTCTAGCATCTAATTTTAATTCGTGTAAAAGTTCTTCTTGCGTTCCGTGATCAATAAAGATATCTGGTATGCCATGTAATAATAAACTGCCTTGATATCCATGCTCTGCAGCAAATTCTGCAATGGCGCTACCAAATCCACCTTGAATCTGGCCATCTTCTACTGTTAGAATTATCTTAAATCTATTCATAATATCTTTTAACATCACTTCATCTAAAGGTTTTGCAAAACGAGCATTAACAACATGAATAGATTTACCTAGTTCTTTTTCTATTATGGTAGCAGCAAGTACACTCTCATTAACCATTTTACCAAAAGCAATAATAGCAATATCATTACCTTCTTTGATTGTTTCTGATTTTCCTAATGGAATACTAATTGGCTTACTTAGTGGCACCCCAATAGCATTTCCACGCGGATATCGAAGAGCCGAAGGGCCATCAGTATAATCATAAATAGCCGAATGCAACATATTACGTAATTCTTGTTCATCCTTAGGGGCCATTACAATCATACCTTGAATAAGGCGAAGATAACCTATATCTAAAACCCCATGATGTGTAGGGCCATCTGCTCCAACCAAACCTGAACGGTCTAGAGCAAACACAACATGCAAATCTTGCAATGCACAATCGTGGACAATATTATCAAATGCTCTTTGAAGAAATGATGAATAAATTGCACAAACTGGAACAATTCCTTCGCAAGCCAAACCAGCAGCAAATGTTACTGCATGGCTTTCTGCAATTCCTACATCAATTACTTTTTCTGGATAAGAAGCAGCTAATATATCTAATCCTGTACCATCAGGCATTGCTGCAGTAATGCCAACAACATGAGGATTTTCTGCACAAATCTCTGTCATAGCATCGCCAAAAACTTTTTGATATGTTGGAGGTGGAGCAATTGCAGGTGCAGGTTTTGGAAAAGACTTACCAGTAATTTTATCAACTTTACCGATTGCATGTAAAAATTGCTTGTCATTTTCGGCTGGCGCATATCCTTTTCCCTTTTGTGTTATGATATGCAACAAAGTTGGGCCTTTTACATCCTTTAAATTTTGAAGCATAGTAACAAGATTATTAACATTATGTCCATTTATAGGACCATAATAATTAAAACCCAATGCTTCGAATAACATTCCAGGCGTAAGAAGTGCCTTTAAGCCATCATCTAATTTATGAGCAACTTTTCTGATTCTATCGCCAACAGTATCCATTTTCCCAGCAATATCCCAAACATGCGAACGTAATTTGGTAGCTGTTGGGGTAGCAAAAATCTGAGAGAAGTAATTACTTAATGCCCATACATTTGGAGCGATAGACATATTATTATCATTCAGAATAACTAATAGATCTCGATTTTGTACACCGCAATTATTCATGGCTTCATATACCATTCCGCCAGTCATGGCTCCATCACCAATAATGGCAGCAACTCTATTGGTTTTACCAAGGACATCTCTTGCAGTTGCCAATCCTAAAGCAGCTGAGATACTAGTACTAGCATGCCCAGCACCAAAAACATCAAATTCACTTTCACTACGTTTTAAGAATCCAGATAAACCATCTTTAGTACGGATTGTATGAAGTTCATCTCTTCTTCCAGTAAGAATTTTATGAGGATACCCTTGATGCCCTGTATCCAAAACAATTTTATCTTCTGGAGTATTAAATACATAATGTAGAGCAACAGTTAGCTCTACAACTCCAAGGCCAGCACCGAAATGTCCACCAACTTTAGTGATAGTATCTATCATATATTCTCGAACTTCATCGCTAACAGTTTTTAAAGCACTTTCTGGCAAAGCGCGTAGATCGGCTGGAGAATGTATATCAAGAAGATATTTATAATCGAATTGGCCTGATATCGGCATAATATAGCTTTATAAATGAAAAAATTGTTTAAGAGTAACTAGAAAAAAAGCAATAGAAGTTCCATACATAATTAATGAAGCTTCATTCCCATCCAATCTACTCTATCTAATACAGGTATATCTTTTTGCATAGCTTCTAGGACATCGTCAATATAATGTTGATTTCTAGCACCAATCAAAACAGAAGAAATTCCTTTTACTGTTCTGGCAGCATTAAAAGCAATCTGCGATAAAGGTTGTCCGGTGAATTTACCGGGAAAAGCTTTTTCCAAAACAGAACGAATATACACATTCCTTTGCGCTATTTGGTCGAATTTTACCGTATTATATGCATTTATGGTATTCGTTATGGATGCTAATTGTTTGGCCATATTCATAGACCATTGGATCATGGATTCATCCTGCAATTTATTAATCGTAGATAATCCTAATGCCATACTGGATAAAATCATAGTTCTATATGTATGCCACTCTTCCATACTTGAAAAATTACGCCATTTTGTTTGTAATTCGGCTACAGATGTAATAAGATCTACTAATAGATCTAAATCTTTTTGATCATATGGTAGAATGTCAATATTACGAACGAATGTATCAGAAGCCATAGCAATTTGATAGATATCTTCAATCAAAGCTTGCTCGTCTATGCCCTCTTGAAAGCCATTATCTGATAATCGTATCAATGTATTATTTCGCATTGCATTTAAGGGTCTATTTACAAGACACACTATATTATGTTCTTCAGCATATTCAATCAATGTTAAGGATTCATCTTCTTGATTGAGCTCTGTTGCTGCATCAGTTTCTACCAAATTAAATGGAAATTGGATCACATGAAAATGATGATTTTTTTTGATATTCTTTGCAATTATTAAACACTGTTCTAAAGAACAAAAATGTGGATGGTCTGCACTTAATGGCAAAGTATTGGACGAAATCCCATATGAGCGAATAAGGCCTTTATCTACAGCAGATTCCATCCATTCAAAAGCTTTTGCAATGTTTTCATAGAACATCTCTCTAATTTCTTCTAGAGATTTCCCTTCCAAAAGATGTTTTTGCATTAAGTACATTTCTGGATTATGTAATAGCAAAACATCCAAATAGTCTAATTGGAGTCTTTGTAGTGATTCATGTAATTGTTCTTCTAAGAATTCAGGATGAATACAATATTCTAAGCCTTGTTCTAATTCTATGATATCTGGATATTGATTGCTCTCAGCTTTTCTTTGTTGAGATCTGGTAAATGATTCACCTTCGATATAGCCATACTTAGATATAATTATTATATCAGATCGCTTTATATCATGTTGAATATGATTGAGAACTTCACCAATCGCTCTTTCACTTTCACCATCAGAATAATTATCAGATGTATCAATTACATTAATACCACTCATTAATGCTTTCATTAATGATATTTGATGTTCGGGATTATGCCTACCAATACGATATGCACCAAATCCAGCAATAGATGCCATCTGTCCACTAGGCCAGGCAGTATATTGTAATTCAGGGAAATGCGAGGAATATTCTTTTGTGGTATCTTCAAACATGGATGCTAGAAATTTCGAAATAAAAAAAGGAAAGACGATACTGTATATTCAGTAGTTCTTATAGTTTATACTGAATCAAAACAGTGGTAGTTATAGCGCCAATAATGGATTCTACTTTTTCAGAAAGGTTTGAAGGAGTAAAAAGTTCTCCTCTTGCATCATTTCTACCAAGAAGATTAAATGCATTATAACCAGCAGAAATATTTACATACCAAGGAGCAAATACTTCACCATCCACTCCAATACGTAGCCCCATTCCTAATCTGGTTGCTGTTTCTTTACCATAAATTCTTGTAGTATCTCTAAAATCTTGATTATCATAATCCAGATTAACGATTAATTCAGACTTTTGAATCATTGATAATTTTAGATCAGCAGCGGCATAAAGCTTTGCATTTGCTAAAGGTAAGCTTAAAAAGGCATATTCAAAACCAGCAGAAATAGTTGGTATATGCACGCTGTGAGTTGCATAAATATTATAGAATTTGTCTGGCAGACGTTGAACGCCACGTAAAAACACATAATCAAAACTAATCGGTATTCTATATGTTCTATGTTTATCTACAGACAAAGTAGTTCTTAAGCTTAGGGCAGTTTGAGCATTTGGGAAGCCTCCACCAACAGTTGTATTGTTTCCTTTGGGGAATATCTGCTTATTAGCTGGATTATCACCATTAAAAGTGATAGAACTAATACCTATACCCAGATAGGTTTCACCATCAAAGATTTGAGCAGATATGTTCAAATTACATAGTATGGCAGCTACCACAAATGAATATATATGTTTCATAGAGATCATAAAAGAATGAAAAACAGATTAATCTAATGTCTCACGAATACTGTAAGCAGTATTCTGCAATGAATTTTTAACAACTAGTTCACCAATTAACCCAGTTGATATAAGTTGAACACCAACAATAATCATAGCTATGCCAAATAATGCCAAAGGCCTTTGGCTAATAAATGTTAGCCCCATAACCCATTCTGCAGTTAAATAGAGATTCGTCATTAATCCAGCTAATACCATCAATGAGCCAACAGTACCAAGCAAATGCAATGGCCTTTTAACATATCGAGTAGTAAAAAGTACTGTTAATAAATCTAAAAATCCCTTGAAAAAACGACTGAACCCAAATTTTGAATAGCCATATTTTCTTGCATGATGTAAAACAGGAAGTTCTGTAACTTTAAAACCTTCCCAATGGGCTAATGCAGGTAAATATCTATGCATTTCTCCATATACTTGAAGGGTTTTTACAACTTCACTTCTATAAGCCTTTAATCCACAATTAAAATCGTGAAGTGTAATACCACTCATAGAAGAAGTAACAAAATTGAAAAATCTAGATGGAATCGTTTTATGCCATGGATCATGACGCTTTTTTTTCCAGCCTGAAACCAAATCAAAACCTTCTTGTATTTTTGCTAAGAGAGCTGGCAATTCATTGGGATCATCTTGTAAATCTGCATCCATGGTAAAAACATATTCACCTTGTGCTGCTGCAAAACCGACAGCTAATGCAGCAGATTTTCCGCAATTTCTTCTAAATCTTATGGCTTTATAATGTCTGTTTTTATGATAAATATCCCTAATAATCTCAAATGAAGTATCTGTTGAACCATCATCTATAAAGATTACTTCGTACATATTTTTCGTCATAGAAGGCAATACTTTTTCTAGCGCATTATATAAATGAATTAATGACTCTTCTTCATTGAGTAATGGAATGATTACACTAACCATCGTAGAATATCTTGGAATATTTCTATTTCTATTGGTATAGTTTTGATTTGGTTTTGCAGTTACTGTTTTATTACCAGAATCAATTGATGTTATTGCAGCTTCAACATGTGCAATAGCAGATGTATGCAAAGCCTGATTACCATAAGATTTTTTATGTTTATGGTGCTGATTACTTATGTCAGAATTTCGCTTTTGCTGTCCAGAAAAACGATTTTCTTGAGATGACTGCTTATTATCCAAGAAAAGAGTCCTTATTCAGTATTATTGAATATCATCACATACATTATACATCAATACGATGTATATCTAAAATCTCTTAGTCAAATTACACGTTATAAAAGTGAGAATCAAAGAAAAACAATGAAGTAGTAATGAACTGTCATATAATACTACTAAAAAGAAGATAGCATTATAGCAAAATCTTCCTCAGCTAAATAATACTTTGAATTACAGTATTGACAAATCAGCTCATGTTGCTGTTCATTTTTCATAGATTCTATTTCTGTTTTTCCTAATGCTATTAGATTGTCCATAAATTTTTTCAAAGAGCATCTACAGAAAAAATCTACAGGTGTATTATTAACAATATCTATCTCAAAAGGCATAGCTTGCTTTAATATTTCTTCAGGAGAATATCCATCATCCAATAATTCTTCTATTGAGGGCAAATCCTCGATTGATCTTTGCACCTCTACAATTTCTGAGATACTTGCCCCAGGCATTGCTTGGACTATAATACCACCACAATGCTCAATTTCTGCATTATCATTAATTGTTGTTCCTAAATTGACACTAGTTACTATTTGTTCTGACTGTTCAAAATACGAGGCTAATTCTGAACTGATATCACCTTTCACTAAGCTTATAATCCCTGTAACTGTATCTGACTTATCATATAGAACTTTAGAAACTTTAAAGAAGCCTTTTCCTAAAACTTCTGATAATGTTTGTGGCATTGGGGCATGTTGATTAATTGATGCATAGCCACGAACCTCTCCAACTTGTAATGCTTCTGCAAATAATGTTCTTACATTACCAGAACCCTCAACTTGCACTATCACTCTTTCTTCTCCTTTAAGAAAAGAAGAAAGTAATACTGCAGATGCCATTGTTTTACCTAATAGATATGATGATATTGGGTCTAATTGATGTTTCTCAACCGCACTTTTTACAGATAAAGAGATATTAGTTGCTGCAGCTCGAAACATTCCATTTCGGGACATCACTCTTACTACTCTGTCTCTGTGCTGATATTGTTTTTTTAATGTATTCATATATTAGTTAAGTAAATGGTAAATCGAAGATTTGGCATAATTACTGCGCGTGAAACAATATCAATTATTAACAATACATGATGTGTATATATCATGAAACTCAAGAATTCACTGCCTTTTGATTATACAATGCTATATATTCTAGCAATCTTTCTATGTATAGCTTGTATATGTTCTGGCTGCACTTCAGTTTTTCATAATGGTATATCAAATACTGCTTATATCAAAAATAAGGATACATTACTTACTATACCTGATAATATTAGTGTTTTGCGCAAACAAATATTACATAGGGCTCAGCAATTAATTGGAACTCCTTATTGCTATGGCGGAGAAAGTCCTTTTTGTTCAGATTGTTCTGGCTTTACAAAACAGATATTTGCAAAATCTGGAATCAATCTACCAAGAACTGCTCAAGATCAATTTACAAGCACAGTCCAGGATTCTGGAGAACCTATTCCTGGAGATTTACTTTTTTTTCGATATAAACAAGATGGACCAATTGCACATGTAGGGATTTTTGCTGGCAATAATACAATGATTCATGCTTCCGAAAAAAAAGGAATAACCATAAGCACATTAGAGTATATGATTCAATTTTTGATTGGATTTGGAAGAGTAACTTCACTAGATGCAAGCGAAGATATCTCATCAAAATAGGCAATCGTGCAAAAACTAACTCCTGATGATGTTTCAGGTTGATCCCACCATTGATATGAAAGCACTTCGCCTTTTGGAGAATTCATTGTCTGTAATAGCATAATATTAGGCGAACATCCACAAATTCTATATCGATCTTGACAATCTGCAATGCGCTTATAAAATCCTTTAGCATCACCTGCACAAAGAGAATCTATTAACCCAGCATCATAGAGCATAGTATCTTGCACTTGATCTTGAGCATGAAAATCATCACCAAATTTTACACCACGATGTGATAAATCTCCACTTGATACAAATAGCACACTTTTACCCTCTGCTTTTGCATACACTTGAATTGATTTCACAAAAGATGCAATTTTTTCATGTTCAAAAGGATCGATTTGTGATGTCATAAACGAATGCAGACCAGAAACCAAAACTGGAATCAAAGTAAATTCACTTGCACCATACACATATTGTAACATCAGTAAATCAATTTCTATAGAATGCTCTGCCCTATGTGCAGAATCATCTGTAATTAATGGGACTGTGCAATTTGATCGAATTGCATCTATACAATTTTTATCTGTTTTAGTAATGCCTAAAGGCGTTTTAAAATCTTTTGATGTCAAGATAAACTGATCTGCATTACTAAAATGTGAAGTAGCAAATATAATAATGATATCTGGTGTTGCACTAGCTTTTAATGCTTGTATTGCATGAGCATATGACAATAATCCAGCTTTAATATCTGCATGTGGCATAATTAATCCGCGAAGTAATCGCTGATGATATGGCTCTATAGAATGTTCGATATTGTTCAAAAAAGACACAATATCTTCTTTCGTCTCGGGATAAGCAGAACCAACAAGATATGGCTCTCGTATATCTGAATTCAAGAAAGCTAATTCTGTTTCTTTTTTTAATGACATAAAACGATCTGTATGCAAATAACCATGATTATCCAGATGCTGTACAAATTCGAGAATGGATTCAGCAGAGATTGATTGCTCATAGATAGAATCAGCCAAGCCTATACATGTTTTTGGGATAGGATGTAATAATGCATTTAAGATTAATAATGATTGCATGCCAAGTAATAGCGGTTGTTTAGCATATTTCATTGGATCATAAATCAGCAAAAATTCTTGCTGATCTTGCATATATTTTTGCACGGTAATATCTTGCCTTAAAGAAGGCAAAAGACTTTCTACATTATAATTCATGATATATTATTGCAGTGTTTACTACAATTCCTTTGATTTTTGTTTGTAGTTTTTTGCTTCAATCAACCAGATATCTTTATGCTGTATGAGATATACTTTTGCATCATCATATGCATTAGGAATTATCCCTTCTAATATTGCTTCTTCTATTGCATTTTTAATATAACCTACTGCTGGAGATGGTTGTAATGAACATATAGACATAATTTCCTCGCCTTTGACAGGTGATTGAAATTCTCTTAAATGATCTCTTTCCCGTACATCTACTATTTTTTGATACACAGCTTCATAATTTCTAACATATTTTTCCGCCTTTTTGGGATTCTTTGTAGTGATATCTGCTTTACAAAGAGTAAATAAATCATCTAAATGATCACCTGCATGAACAGCTAATCGTCTAATTGCAGAATCCGTTACCCCATTATCTACTAGAACCATAGGTCTTTGATGCAATCTCACAAGTGATTCCACATAAGGCAAATATTCTAAAGGCATTTTCATTCTTCTGAATATAGTGGATTGCCATCTTGCCCCTAATTCTTCATGACCATGAAATGACCAACCTATGCCTTTAAAAAACTTCTTTGTTTTTGGTTTGGCAATATCATGCATTAAAGCAGAGAACCGTAGCCAGAGATTATCTGTCATTGTACAAATAGAATCAACTACTTGTAAAGTATGATAAAAAACATCTTTATGTGCATATTCTTGCTCGCCAATTTGCACTAATTCTACACCTGCTAAACGTTCTACTTCCGGAAATACATACGTTAATAAGCCTGTATCATGCAAAATATTTAAGCCAATACTTGGTTTATCCGATTGAAGTATTTTTAAAAATTCATCGGTTATACGTTCTTGAGAAATAATCTGAATTCTAGAATTCATCTTTTTCATTGCAGATAATGCTGCTGGATCAATATCAAATTGAAGCCGAGAAGCAAATCTTGCTGCTCTCATCATTCGTAAAGGGTCATCACTAAATGTAATTTCTGGATCTAAAGGCGTTCTTAATAACTTGTGCTCTAAATCTTCTATACCATGGAATAAGTCTATCAATTGTCCTAAAGACGATGGTTCCAATGAAAAAGCCATGCTATTAACAGTAAAGTCACGTCTTTTGATATCATCTTCAAAAGATCCCTGCTCAACAATTGGATTTCTGGAATCAGCATGATAGAGTTCTTTTCTTGTCCCAACAAATTCTAGATGATAATCTCCTACTGGTACCAAAGCAGTTCTAAACCGTTCATAAATAACCGCTTTAGATCTAAAATAATCAGCTGTAATTTGTGCAAATTCTAAAGCATCCCCAATAACTGTGAAATCTATATCTTTTTTCACATTCCCTAAAAAATAGTCTCGAACATAACCACCTACTACAAATACAGTAAAACCATATCGTTCGGCAAGACGAGAGATTTCTAATACTAAATGATCATTAATTGGGTAGTTTTTCACGGGTGGAATATATCCTTATAATTACCAAATCCAAGCTTTGGCAGCTTGATATGCTTGTTCTGCGGCAAGATCTAAGGTATCAGCAATTGTAGTGAGATGTCCCATTTTTCTGCCTTTACGACATTCCTTTTTCCCGTATAAATGCACTGTTGTTTGTGGAAATTTAAGTGTATCAACTGGACTATCTGGTATTCCAGGACCAGATTTTGTACCAAGTAAATTAACCATTACCGCTGCAGGAACCTTTAATTCTGGAGAGCCTAATGGCAAATTAAGTACTGCTCTTATACAATTTTCGAATTGTGATGTATAGCATGCTTCTATGGTATAGTGTCCAGAATTATGAGGTCTAGGTGCTATTTCATTCACTAATATTTCTTTATCGCTGATATAGAATAATTCTATTCCAAAAATGCCGATGCCATTAATTGCTTCTACGCATTGCAATGCAATATCTTTTGCTTTTTGTGCTGCTTGATCAGAAACTCTAGCTGGTGCAAGTACATATCTACAAATATGATTCTCTTGAATTGTTTCTACGCAAGGATATACCGCTGTCTCACCTCTTCTATTACGGGCTACCATGACGGCTAATTCTTTTGTGAAATGAACAAATTGTTCCGCCATAATTTCTTTAGGTGCTTCTGGGTCTGTAAACTTCATCCATGCCATTTTAGCATCTGATTCATTTCTGATAGTAGCATTCCCATATCCATCATATCCTAAAGTTCTTGTTTTCATGATATAAGGATATCCATATTCTTTACCAAATTCATAGGCATCGTCGATAGAATGTAAAGCTGCACATTTTGTAATTGGCAATCCAGCTTTGGCAATCGTAGATTTTTGAATCCATTTATCTTGGATTAATTCTATTGTTTGAGGTAAAGGAAAAACAGGTCTATGTTCTGCAATGGAATGAAGAATATGTGGATCTATAAATTCATTTTCTAAGGTAATAATATCTGCAGATTGATAAAAGGCCTTTACTTCTTCGGGATTATTCCAACCATTTGGAAATTCTAAATGAGTCATCATTCCAGCAGGAGAGTCAGATCCATGCTCAATGATTGCTGTTCTTAAACCTAATTTCCAAACTTCCCAGCTCATCATTTTGGCTAATTGTCCACCACCTAAAATACCAACTGTTAATGGCTTTTGTTCATATTGTGTATAGATAGAGGGTAGCATTGATTCTCTTTTATTAGTATATCTACTACAAAGTTAACGGATTCTTCTCAAGAAAAAATCCGCAATATTGTTTATGATGAATACCATAGACATTCTTGCGGATTATTTCTAGTATGAGTGTATGATTTCGACTTTTTTATCTATTGATGGTAAAGCCTTTTACTTCAATGAATGGTCCTGCATGAATTCTGCAGAAATAATTACCATTTGGCAATACATTCATAGGAACTGATAATCTATAATCTCCAGAATCTAATACTTGGTCTACTGGCAATGCGATTTTTTCGCCCAGTGCATTATAGATTTCAATTGTTGTTTTTACAGAGAAACCAATTGAATATTGAATAGCAATTTCACCCGATTCAATAGGATTTGGTGATATTTCTTTTAATGCAAATCCAGAACCAGAAAATGAAATAAGCCTTCCATTTATAAAGCATCCATCTAATGTTACAGCTGCTGGTTTTGTAGTAACTGGAACACAAGCTGAACGGTCTAAGACATTTCCTTTTAAGTCTATACCAAATCCTGAACTATCACTTAAAAGCACTAAAAATTCAGCACTAAACAAAGCAGATCCATTAGCTGATTTGGTTCCTATTCCATTAAATGTTACACCTTTCGATGATTCCAATGCATTTAATGTCCAACCACTTAAACCTGATTCTACCTGCAAAGATCCAGACTTATATTTTAACATATCTTCTCTAAACAACATATCAATAGATAATGATTTTAGATCTGCCTTTGTCCAATCTGAACAAGTTCCTTTGATTGTATATCGAATTGTATTTCCTGCTTTAATTTTTGTACTTGGTGGATCGATACTAAACTCTACAGGCACAGAGAATCCTTTACCTTTTACATCAATGACTGCAGTTTTTGGATTACCATTTGCATCTTTAAGATTTAATGGAGTAACAAGAATAATTGCAGCATAATCTTTATTGTCTATTGGAGAAAAAGTAACTGTAACTGTATATGAACCACCTGGTGGAATTGCCAAAGGATAATTTGGGGCCGTAAATGCAAAACTTCCTTGATCTCCTCCATTTAATTCTAATGAACCAATAAAGAGTGTATCTGTTCCTGGATTTGAAATTGTGGCTGTACCCGTTGGACGATCGCATAATATCACAGAACCATAGTCAATTGGCGTAGTTTTGATATCTGGGAAACGAGTTTCTATACCTGTTCCTATAATATCTGCATTTGTGATTATTCGTGGATTTTCATCTGGCCCAGGAGCAGCATCTGATTTTACATCTACTGCAACTATGCGTTTTCCTACTGCTGTTGGTTTAAAACGGACAGGGATTCTTATATCTTGGGCAATCATGATAGATATATTCTTAGGTAATTGACCAGGATTTTTCCATTCAAAATCAGCAGCATTGGGCCCAGCTGCACTAAAATCAATGCTTTCGATAAATAAAGGAGCAGTTGTACTTGTATTAGCAATAATCAACTCGCCATCTGTAGCCGCATAACTTCCAACTAAAACATCAGGAGTAAATTCATAGCCTGTTACTTGAACTTTTGGTAATATTCCAAATCCTTTTACAGTACCACTAGCAGAACCTGCATTATCTGCAGATGCAATAACGGTTGTTTGATGTTTGCCTTCTGATACTGGTTCATATTCTACTGTCACAGTAATTTTAGATCCATCATTTCTTAACACATATGGAGCAGAAGTACTAACAGGTGGCTGAACATTAATAATTCTAAAATTAGCATCTTGAGGCTTCTGGAGTTCAACATTTGTAACATTTGCAGGTGCTGTGCCTGAATTTGTAACATATACTTCTTTCCTTTGTAAAGTTTTAACTCTACGATTTCCCCAATCTTGATCAGTAACAGTTAATCCAGGCTGTATACCAGTTCCAATCCATAATGAATTTGGAGAACAATCTTTGCCTTCGCTATCAGATTCAAATTGAACAATTATAGAGTCTGATTTTGTATTTTCTGCTTTAAAACAAATTGAGTTAAAATAAACTGCTTGTTTTGGTGCAATTTTAAAGGGGAATGCTGGATTTGAAGGACTAGACACACTAAATGGTGGTTTCACGCCTAAAATGCCAGTAACTGTCAATGTATCAGAACCACGATTAAATACTCTTAATCCAGGTGATTGCTGATCTTTACAGACTGTATTACCTAGTGCAACTTTGCCTGCATCCCAACCTTCTTCTACTTCTATACATGGTCTAACTCCTAAACCTTGTACTTGCCAAGCAAAAACAGCGCATTGTGTTTTAGCCATCAAAGAATCAACCAGAATATCCTTATCATCCCTGCTTTCTCTGTCTGGAGTAAATTCTAAAACTATATCTCTTTCTTCCCCTGGCTTTAAGCTTGAAGTATCTGCACTAATTATCTTAAAATTCTTACCTAATTGAAGTTTAATCTCTTTTAATTCAAGAATAACTAAACTTTCATTTTTAATTTTCACTGTTTTTTGTTGAGAGGTATTTACTCTTACTTTTCCAAAATTTACTGGATCTGGTTTTAGAGATAATTTATTAACTGTATATCTAACGCTATCAATTACATAATTACCAGCTCTATCCAATACAACAAAGATTGCAAATGCATCTTTTGTTTTATCTACAACAGATAATTTAAAATCGAATGTAGTTACTTTGGGATCTACTACTATTTTATCTGCAGTTAATAATTCAAGTTTGTAATTGACACTAATAGAATCAATCATCTCTATTGTTGCAATTCCTTGATCAATTTGCGCTGTATCGGGTGGGGGACCAAAATTTCTTAATTCAGTTGCAGTATATGTAAAATCACCACATTCTTCTTTCTTCGTTAAAACTGGTGGCAATGTATCAACTTGATCTAATTTTTTGATTGCCATTGCTGCTGGCCAACCATAAGAATCAAAATCGCTAAATCCATATATATAGCCTCCAAATACAGTATTACTTGTAATTCTGTGGGGTCCTGGCGTTACTTTTACATTTTGCCAATATAAATTTGTTCCTGGTATTCTATTAGATAATAATGTTGGCTTTGTAATCCAAATAGGTTTACCATCTAAAACAATAGACTTCAACTTTTCGCCAGCTGCATCATTTGAATCTCCAACTGCAACAATATTAAACCAATTAGTTGCGAAAGCTGAATTTGAAGGTGTTTGAAATACAGTTGCTTGAATATATTGTTCTTGAGGAGTTACAAGAATGTAAAAAGGATCAAATTGAGTTCCTTTATCCCAATTAGCAGAATAAGAATATTGCATTACCAATACAGGTTTATCTGCTTCCCAAACCGATGTCCCTCTAATTGATTCCACTGCACCTAAACCACCCCATTGATTAATCTCTTCGTAAAATTCACCCGCCTGTAAATTACCTTCTCTGTTTCCTAAAATTTTGCCGGTAACTTTGTCATAATATTTCATTTTCCAGCGAGTATTGTTTTGAGATGCAATAATCCTAAAGAAATCACCTTTATTATCTCTGGTATACTCTACTGTGGCATATCTTTTACCCCATGCTTGTACAGGTGGAAGCATTTCTGAAATATGATCTCGACCACTCGTATTATTTGCAGGAATCATACATCGTTGATGATATGAAATAAGACCTACTGGTTTATTTGAAACAATTTTTGAACCACTCATATCGAAGACACCACGGGTAGTAGCATCCCCTTTAATATTGTAAACTTGGCCTTTCATTAATAATACTTTAATAGTAGATCCAAGCTTAGTACCTTTAGAAGTTTTAGCTATGGATCCACCTTTTCCACGAAGATAAACAGAAACCTCAGTATCATCTTCTGATGCTACAATACACATTCCTGTTGCCCATTTACCAAATTCTAAAAAGTCATAATAACTACAATGAATATATTCAGTACCCCAAACACTAGTTGGCAAAGCCAAATATCCCTCTGATGTAACTGGTTTTGCACTTAATACATATACTGATACAGGTGCATCTGCAAACACATGAATTGCTATATCTTCAGGAATTTCATTTGAATTTACTTCCCAAGATGGAGAAATAGAGCCATCACGTGTACTAAATGTAACTACATCTAATGCTCGCAAAGCTTTTTTTCTGCTAAAGCCAGCTCCAGGTACTTCTAAATTTACAACTGTATTAGAGCTCCCAGTAACATATACTTCTAATGCATTCAAAGGAGCATTTGGATTATCATTCATTGGAAATACAAACCAAAAATCTTTACCTTGAGCAGAATTATTGAGTACTGCTTCTGGTGCTGGGAATTTCTTGGCAACTTCAGGGAAAAGCTTAACTGGACTTTGGGAAAATACTGTTGAAATATCTATCAACAGGAAACAAAATGAAAGCAAGAAAAGGTGTAGAAATTTCTTCATCCTTACATTTCTCCGGGGAAGTATCTTAAAATGCTTGGTTTTTTATATAAATAATAGCGCGCAAAATACATTTTTATATTGATATTGATTATTTTTTTTACTCTATGTGGAAATGTTTTTGTGTTTTAATTACTTGACAATATATGAGCTTCTATAACACAGGTATTCAAGACAACATATTATCTATCAATCGTGTCTTTCCCAAATAGCCAGCTATTAAAAAAACTACTTTGCTTTTTTCTTGAAATATATCTGGCTCGTATAATGTTTCTGCCTCTGCACATGAAGCATATTGAATATCAAATTGCGGTAATTCGGATAAAGTATCCAGCATATATCTATTTAAAACGAGTCTATTTCGCTCGCCTAGCTGATATGCATTTTTTGTATTCATTAAAGCTTTGTAGATGATAGTAGATTGTTCCCTTTCATCTTTGTTTAGATATACATTTCGCGAACTTTTTGCCAAGCCATCTTCTTCTCTTACGGTAGGAACAATATGCATTGAACAATCAATATGTAGATCTTGAATCAGCCTTTGAATTACCAATGTTTGCTGATAATCTTTTTGTCCAAAGTATGTATGATGTGGTTTTGTACATAACAATAACTTAGCAACAACTGTTGCCACACCATCAAAATGGCCAGGCCTAAAAAAACCTTCGAATGTATTAGTGATATTTCCAATAGAAATTGAAGTGCTAAAGTTGGCAGGATACATCTCGTCTTTTGTTGGATAAAACAATATATTGCCATGTGATTGCTCTATAATAGCGCAATCTCCTTCAAAGTTTTTAGGGTAAATTCCATAATCTTCAGTTGCAGAAAATTGCAAAGGGTTAACAAATACGCTAACGATAACGATATCATTTTCTGATGCAGCTTTTTGTATAAGTGCCGCATGGCCTTCATGCAAGAAGCCCATTGTTGGAACAAATCCAATAGTTTTTCCTTGCATTCTAAGTGAATTACTTAAGGCATGCATTTCCTTAACAGTTTTTATAATGATAATTGACATATGGGGATTGACTTATGAACAGAATTGTAATGTATAATTTCTTATGTATTCTGCTAACATTACATGTTTCAGCAGAGAAACATAAAGGCAAAACAGTTTCAACAATAAAAGAAGTATTTAGTCATGAAAAGCTAGATATCATCCTTCAATCTTGTTCTTTAGATAGAAAATTACATAATTCTTGTATAGATACTACCCTTTTATTTGCTTACATAATGGATATTCACAATGCAGATATGCACTCTATCTCAGATAACAATGAAAAGTTAGCTTTTTTTTTAAATGCTTATCATGCTTTATTATTAAAAACATTATTACTATTTCCGCATGCATTATACACTAAAAATGAGAAACTATTTGATTCAACCTTGATTTGCATCGATAATCAAGAATTTAACTTGTCAACACTGAAAGAGCATATTGCTTTTAGAACAAAATCAATAGGATATATAGGATGGTTTGGATTATGGGATGGTACTATATCAGGCGGTCATCGTCCTAAGCGAGCATTTAGAAAAAACAATATACTCACAGTATTACAAGCTAATGCTAAAGCATATTTTACTTCAAGAAGCAAGGAATTTTCATGTGATTTCGCTAAAAAGATAATTAGAGTTTCAGATCAACTATATTCTTTTTGTCATCTAAGCTCTGGAATATCACAAGTAATTAATAAAGACTATATATGTAATGTAATAATGAAATATGCTCCAGACGATATAGCTGCTTTTACGGCAATCAATAAAAAAGAAATAGAGATTATGCCTATTGTGGTGTCTGACAAAATAGACAGAGACTTTTCTGAATCGATACAAAGTATAAAACAGATGATGCCATATAATAAAAAATCCCGAAAATAATTTCGGGATCTTTTAATCATTTAGATATTATCACAACTTCCGTTCGCCTATTGAGTCTTCTGCCAAAATCGTTTTGATTACTAGCTATTGGCTTGGTATCTCCATAGCCAGCAGCAACTATTCTTGTTGGAGCAATCCCTTTTTTGATAAGATATTGCCTAACAGATTCAGCTCTTTTTAAAGATAAGCGTCTATTTGCAAGTTTATTCCCTTTAGAATCTGTATGTCCTTCAATTCTGACGCTAAAATTTGTCTTCTTAGTCATGAATTCTCTAAGTATTTCTAATTCAAATACAGAATCAGGAAGAACTGCACTATTTGTAGGGAATAATAAGTTTTCAATAATCAGTTTTCGTCCTAATTCGACAACAGATATTGTTCTTTTAACAATCTCTCTTTTCTTTTGATCAACAATTCCAACACTTAATGAATCTGGTATTGTTGTTTTATCAGAACGATATGATATAGCAAATAAATTAGTTAGCTGAGTAGAATAATCATTTAAAATCGTAGCGAATGGACGAGATATATCAAAATAAGATCCTCTTGATGAATCAGCAAGAACATGAAACCCTTTCAATGAAGGAGGAATAATACTAAATAGTCTGATTTCATTCTTTTTTAGCAAAGATCCCATACTTTCAGTAGAAAAAGATGTTCTCCCTTGTCCTCTTTCACCAGCTTGATGATATGGTGCATCAGTTATCATAATGGCTATTTTATTTGCCGTCGGACGAAAACGTAATTTTGTTGCTTCGGATAATGCTTCTAGTGCATTTTCTTTGTCATCTCCACCGCCTGAAGCATAAATTGAACCCAACCACTTATTAAAATCTGCAACATTAGCTGTTGGTGGATATATTTTTTCGATAACATCTGAAAATAATATGAGACCAAGTCTATAATCAATTCCTTTTTCACTTAGTTTTTTTGTAAATGCTTCTATATTATTTTTTATGGCAGATACATACTGTCCCATTGTTGCCGTTACATCTAAAACAAATACAAAATCAATTGGTATTTTTTCTTTGACTGTTATCTTTTCTATTGATATAACTCTTTTTACAACACCATTTTCTACTACATTAAAATCAGAAGCTTGTATTGTGTCAATTGCAGTACCATCTGCATTTACAGCTTCAACAGTAAGAGTAACTGTAGGGAAATGAGCAATATCAACATGTTGAATACTCATTTTTATCTTATTTTCTTTTGATTTTAATTTTGCTTCTTCTGCATCTAACTTAGCTTTAACAGTATCTATTTGGGCGATACTTTCATTGTATTGAATTAGACTAAGAATAATGGCAATAACCGATATATATTTCTGTACTGTATACATATATTTTAGCATCTATATAAAAAGAAATCCCCTGTTAGAAATTGATATCGCAACAGGGGGAAATTCATGTGTATGATATCACTTTTATATATTTAAGCGTAATACTGGAGATATCATAAAAATAGATTTATCAAATACTCTATTTTCACTTCTTAAAGGAATCGAATATCGTGCATCTAAATAGAGCCAAGAACCGATAAGTGGTAAATATACTCTACTTAAAAATATTTGATTAGAGAATTGAGCACTTAAACCAAATGGGAATGTAGATTGATTACGATATTCCACTTTTGCGTAAATCCAATCCATAAACTCTGTAGGATGGAATAAGTTAGTACCTTTTACTCTATCATTTAGAAAATAACCATTTTCATTTTTAACAACTGATGCCTCTTGTACTTCGGTATAATTAACACCTAAATCAAATCGAACATAGTTTTCATATTTACCTGGCTCTAACCACCAATTATAGAAAACGCCTGCATTACCAGTAATTCTTAATAAAGGAGCAATTGTTAATCTATCACGTGGACTTAAAGGATTTTCTTTATAGTACGTTGCATAAGTAGCAGCTTCTATTGATTTGGCTGTATCTACTCTTTGCATTGGTACTTCTGCATGGAAAGAAATACCAAAATTAGGTTCAAATGGAGCATGAAAATCGAAACCAAAAACACCTTTGCCCCCATAGGCTGCATTTAAAGTTCTGGTAGGAATAAAAGAAGCAATACCATTAGAAGTATCTTTAAATCTATAGCCCATACCAACATGAAAATTCAAAAGATTTGGTATATAGTTTTTAGTAGCTTCATCTTCATTAACATATAATGGGTGTTGCACTACTACTTTAGCTTCTCCAGAAGAAACAAAAGGATAACCAGCACCTTCAGTTCCTATTATTGAACGCACCCAATATCCATCTTCTTTACCAAATTTTAAAGTTTGCTCGAATGCAGATAAAGAAAAAGAATGAGTCGTATTAGTAGGCATTTCAAGATAATTTGTAATAGCTTCTATTTGAGCTTGTGATGGTGGAGAAGCAATTGGAATATCTTTATAACAATAATTTCTTTGTAAGACGCTTAATTTATCATTAAGTGACTTCATTTTGGATTCGATAATATCTGCAGTCATTTTTTCAGAACCGCATTCAATTAACAAAATATTATAAGAACTTTCTTCAGGATTTATTGGAGAAGCAGTAATTCGAATATTAGCCTTATCTAAATTTTTAGGATTACTTCCATTCAAATTAAATACTTGCCATACTTGGAGTTGTAAGTTAGGTTCACATAAACTCCACCTAGGAAAATAAGGAAGTAAACCTGGGTCAATTGTTTTTAGACATACTAAAGAAGTAGAATCTATTTCATCTGAATTAGAGACAACTGTAGACGCTAAAAGTACAATTAATGTAATTAGTAATTTAAATTTTGATATATAACTGGCCATTTAATTCACCAATAATGGAAATAATCAATGATATTTACAAATAGAATTCTTTAAGAATAAATCTAATTATGTACTAAAAATTCATCAGTATTTGTAATGAAGGGATAACTACTGTCTGTAATTCCCAAGGTCTTGGATCTCTAAAGATTGTCTGATAAAACTGTGCTTGAGCACGTAATGACAAAGCAAATGAATTTGTTGAAGCATCAGTTGTAGATGCAGAAGCATCAGCAGATGTTGTAGAATCTGTAACGGCTTGAATAATTTTTGAAGTTTTAGAAAAACCATATACAGGAACTTGTATCCACATATCACCAGATAGAGAACCGTCAAAATATTGAAGTGCTCCACCCCAAGGTACTGTCTGTTCTTCTGTATTAGTCATGAATTCGATTCTACCAGAAAGACCTGCTATTGTTTCAGTAGCATTTAAACCTGATAATCCTGCAATTGCAAGACCATCATACTTATTATAGATGGATAAATCATTATATGAATATTGATCAATCAATCTATTTTTAGTTTCTACTATATCTTTTCCAGTTTTACTGTCTTTTCCTGCAAATTTTGCTAATTCAGTATATCTCTGCATCATATATGCAGTTGCGCCCAATTTAAAACGGAAGAAACTATATCTATCGATATTGATTGCAAATGAATAATGTGCTTGTGCATGAAATCTTGGTAAATAACTTAACTCATAATTTCTATATGAATTAGAATCTGTTAATTGATTTGCTGTTCTACCAAAAAATGTAAGCGTTGTGTTTATAGGATTTGGCTTTGCATCTCCAAACACATAACTGGCATTAAAGTTAAAAACACCACCTTGATTAATCAATTTAATCGGAACATCAAATGATCCATATAATCCTATTCCAGCATTAGTTAATCTTCTCTGTTGATTGAAAAATGAAGTAGATAGATTTGACCAACCATTTGTAGGAAGTATAACACCTAATTTATTGGATTGCCACATGACATTTAATGTCATACGCTCACTCCATAAAGAAGGATAATTTATTTCTGGCAAACCATATCTAATTTCAGCACCGAACAAAGGTAGAAATTGATTATAAATAACTTTCTTTACTTCACCATCTGCATCTAATTGCTCTTCATCTGAATTTTTAGCAACTTCTAATTTGCCATAATGTCTGTAACGAATAAGATCAAATAAACCAATAGTTAACTCATGCTCATTTTGATAATCAAGAGGCTGACCATCTGTTATACGAAGATATTGCTGTATATCATCTTCTTTTACAGGAAGAGTAACGCCATACTTTTTTTCTAATAACTTAGAGTCGCCATCTAAACCTTGAACTGTGGCTGTAATATTAGAGGCACCATTTTGATCAATAGTCCTTTGCAAGTATTCATATAAATTTGAATATGAACCCTGTAATGTATCAGGCTTTAAAGCACTTATTAATTTATTAGATAAATAAATTTGCTTTTGAGAGTTATCAACACTTAAGTTCTTTTCAACGCTAGTTTTATTTCCCTTATTTGGAACAGCAACTAAAGCTATAATGGTAGCAGGCTCTCTATCAAAAAATCTATTTGTTATGATATAAGCTTTAGCTATCTTTTTTTGACTATACATCAAAAAATTGGTATAGTACTTTTTAAATTCAGAAGCACCAATTTTTGACCCCTTTTTCTTCTTCTTATCTCCATTGGCATCTGCGTCTTCATTATCATCTGTGCCATTAACTTCTTGCTCTACTTCAGACTTAATCTCTTCCATGAGTTCAAAATTATCAACTTTGTTCATGAATTTTTCAACTGCAGGATCCTTTTTTGGTTCTTTAACATTGAAAAGTGGAAATAGATTTAAATCTCGAATAGTTGCATCATTTACTTCGAAGAAAAAAACGTTAGAATATCTGAAATTTTTTAAGTCTTGTAAAATATTATATATCCTTTCTGACTCTTGAGATTGTAATTGAACATTACAATATCCAAAAGCAAAAGTTAAGACAGAAACTAGCGATAATATTATTTTATACTTCATTATGACTTAAGTCCTTAATTATAATATACTTACGGATATATTAATTGGTAACTTGAAATGTTTGTTTCTTAATTCTATCTTTAGACCTATCACCATTTGGACTTAAAGTTTTTGCTTTAACATCAAAAGTGATAACACCTGTTACTGATGGTTTAAGAGGTAATTTTCCAATTATTTTAACATCTTGAGAATATGTATTACCAGATTGCTTAAATGTTCCTGATAATACTGCTTTATAGCCTTGCATCTTGAAATCAAGTATTGAGAATGTCTCATCAGAAACTCGTGTCTTAGGTACAGCTATAATGTCTGCAACAAGAGTAATGATTGGATTTTTTCTATCAGCTATAGGACCAATTGGTTTAATTTTGATAATAGGTCTAGGTAATTCTGGTGTAAACTCAAAGTATTCTTTATCTAATGGGAATATTTGAACTTTATTGCCTTGATCCTTAGGATCTTGCCAATATACCTGGACTGCTATTTTATCACTTTCAAATGGAATCTCATATCCATCTGCACTTCTAATTGAGAAACCAACCTTTGGATCACTGCTTGTAACTGTTGTACCAATAATCTTAGTTCTAAACTGAGATCCAGGTATAATATTTTTTGAAGAAGGTGTAGCAGTAAAGTCTAGTTTTTCACCTTTTCCAAATCCTTTGATATCCTCTTCCAATGTTGCATTAAGATCATTTACTTCTACTTCTGCATCAGCTTCCCCCGTCTTATTATCACTAGAAAGAACTGCTAATCCAGCAGGAAATACTTGTAATTTCAAAGTATCAAAGTCTGTTCCGCCAGATGAATTCAATGAAGCAATTACATCATAGGTTTTAGGAGATAAATTACCAGGTAATTCTATTTTCCATTTTCCTGATTTACCAACAGCACCTGCATCTAACTTAGTTGGTGTGTAATTTTTACCATTAAAAAATACAGTTGGAGTTGCTTTATCAAATAAATTAGAATTAAATGTAGCTACAACTTTACTTGCTTTATCAAATGTAAATAGCTCACCATTGTCGTCCCATGTAACAATCGGTGCTTCTTGCTCTATTGTTGGCTGTTGCACAGATATATCAATCTCAATACTTCCTCTATTTTGATCAAATGAAGTGTACTTTCCAGGAGATAATAATTTCGCTATATATCTATATAAGTCAACCCTACTAGCTTTTTCGGATTTATTTTCTTCTTTACTTTGAAGTATTGCCTCTTTTGCTGTATTCAAATCTTTATCAAAGTTTTCAACTGTAATATCACCAGCAGCAAATCTTTCTGCTGAAGGAACTCCAGCACCTGATAATTGCTCTGCAAGCTGTCTTTGAACACTACGTAAATCTTTAACTTTTAATTGAACTGTACCAATATTCACTTTAGCATCATCTTTTAATGTTGCAATGTTTTGGTCAGCAGAAATACCCATAATTCTATTTGTTCTGGAACTAAAACGTAATTTATACCAGCCTGGTTTAGAAGGAGGCTGGAAATTAACAACAAAAGCACGTTTTGTAGTTTTACTTCCATTAGCAATTTTTAATCGCTCTGTTTTGTCTTCAGAATAACTAAATACTCTATTTGTTCTCACAGAATCTGCAGGGGCAAATGTATTTATATCACCAGTTTTGATTTGAGATTCTGTATAAGCAGGCATTGTATAATCTTTCATAGCAGAAGCATTTAATTCTAATCTTCTGGATGCCTGCATTTCCCAAGTTTCTGAACTAGTTGCATTTGCATCATTTGCTAGTTTCGTCCCTGCAACAGGGTTCAATTCAATTTTCTTAAATTCAGATTGCGGAGGTGAAGGCGGTACCTCTACTTCTGTAGAAGGATGATAATACACTTCATATTGCAATTCTTGAACATTTGCTAATTTTTTCAAAGTTTCGACGCGTTCTTTCTTTTCTTGATCATCCATACCATCCATGTTCAATGCAGAAGAAACATCTGTTACACCAACTTCTATATAATAAGTTCTAAATTTCTTAAAATATTTTTGTTGCTCAGCTGGAAACTTTTCAGAAAGTACGATAGCATCCTGCGGCCTGGTGTTAATACCCTCCGTACCAGCTCCAGATTGAAGCTGAGTAAGGATACTTTCAACAATACGCATAGATTCTTGCTGCTTCTTGATTAAACCTTCTTCTGCTTCATCTCTTTCTACGATGATGATCAAAAGCTCAAGAATAACAGCCAAATATAAAACGAAATATACTTTTCCTGCTCCGCCTTTAGACATAGCTTAACTCCGCTTGAAAAACATAAAGCAAATAATACTATCAAAAGATTTCAATCTTCTAATAATCAATTCATTCGCTTATTGGCAACAAGTAAAGAATGAAAATAATAAAGAGAAATGCTATCAGTTAACTATAAAACTGCATATAAGCATCTATTAAAAACTGTGCCAAAACATAGATAATAAGAAAATAATTGGCCCGAAGGCCAATTATTTTTATGCATTAGTTCTTTGGCGCAATGCTTTTTTGAGAATTTTCTGTTGAAGTTGAGCCTTTATCAGCCTTTACTTCTTTAGAATTTTTCTTTTTGCAACATGCCATACCATCTTCTTTAGATGCTTCTTTGGCACATTCTGCTTTTGATTTGTTTCCGCAATCTGCATTCATGGCAACTGGTAAGCACATGAAAGCTCCCAACAATAAAGCTGCAAACATATTTTTTGCACTCATAACATTCTCCATTACATCAAAAAAATATTGTAGAATTCATATAGTGTTAGTCACCAATATGCAATATAGATATAAAAGACCCTTCAGACAAAGTTTTTTTGATTAGAAGAATTCTTCCCGCCCTGAGTGTATGTGTATTGACAATTCAATTATGCAAACCTTACATAGTCATACATTTTATTTTCTTTACACTTTACTATCTCTTCCCTTACACTGTTAATTCGTAAATTAGCATGATTATTTTACATAAAAATGTTAAATCTTAATGATATATCTTGATAATTCTGCTACTACTCAAATAGACAAAGAAGTTGTTGAGTCTATGTTGCCTTGGCTCTATGAAGAATATGGTAATCCTTCTTCTATTTACTCTTTAGGAAGAAAAGCCAGAGTTGCAATAGAAAATGCGCGAACAGAAATTGCTCATGCCCTTCATGCTCATCCTGCAGAAATTATTTTTACTAGCGGTGGCACCGAATCAAATAATACAGTTCTAAAAAGTTGCATTTATGAGTCTCAGCTTGTTAATGCTTTAGCTATCTCTTCAATCGAACATCATGCAATTATTCATCCCGCTGAAAGTTTATCTAAACAAGGTATTGCTGTTCAATATATTCATGTTAATCATGATGGGATTATACTTACAGAGGAATTAAAGAAATATCAATTAGATAATACTCTTATTAGTATCATGCATGCTAATAATGAAACTGGTAGCATTCAACCAATAAAGGATATCAAAGATCTTTTACCTTCTTCAACATTACTTCATTCTGATGCTGTTCAAAGCTTTGGTAAAATTCCTGTATATGTAGATGAACTCGGCATTGATTTTTTGACAATATCAGCCCATAAAATTCATGGACCAAAAGGTATTGGTGCTATGTTTATTAAAAAAGGCATCGATTTTAAAGCTCATCAACAAGGTGGTGGACAAGAGCGCAATAGACGAGCTGGCACAGAATCCCCAGCTTTGATAGTTGGATTTCAAACTGCTGTCAGAATCGCGATGAATCAATTAGAAAAAAATGCATTACATATGTATTCTTTGAAACAGTTTCTGATTAAAAATATTACATCTCTCATTCCAGATATTCACATTAATGGACCAATAGAAACAAAGACATCATTACCCTCAATTGTCAACGTTTCATTTCCAGACAGACCCAAAATAGATGGTGAATCTTTATTGCAAATGATGGATATTCATGATATTGCTGTATCAAATGGATCTGCTTGCGTATCAGGTAGCCAACAACCTTCGCATGTATTGTCGGCAATGGGTCGTTCTCAAAAAGAAGCCAAAGCTGCAATTAGATTTTCTTTTTCTAAATACACTACAGAAACTGAAATTCTTACTGCTATACATACATTAAAAGACATACTTGATTCATTTGAATCTTAGCTTATTTACTCTTCTTTAGTGAAACATGTGCTCGCATTTTTTCATATTTTTTTGATCCAATTCCCTTCACATTCATAAGATCTTCAATTTTATCAAATCCTTCTTGATCTCTATATTCAATTATTCTTTCTGCAGTTGCTTCGCCAATCCCAGGCAGTCTCATTAATTCATTTTTTGAGGCTTTTTGTATATCGATTATTTGTCCGGCAGACACCTTAGCATAAGAAGAAGAAGGATAAGCCTCTTGTTTTTTAACAAGAGTATCTGCACGTGAAAGCTCTTTTAAAGGATTTCCACTATCATCAATTCCTGTAAATGTGCTTTGTTCAGCATGAGACAAACTATCTAATATATGATTAAACATATCTGCAGAATGAAGTGTTTGATCTTCCATCAAACTGTGTGGCTGGATGAACTTGATCAAGATTCCTAGCATTCCCCCTGAAACCAGCATTGCTAAAACTAGAAATTCACCTTTACTAATTCCACATACGGATTGTAAAAAAGTTCTCACTTTTTGAGCATATCCCCTCATTATTTCCCCTGATTGTAGATATATATTAAGAAAATGCTCCTTTCATCTTATCGAATAAAGCACTTTTTTTCTTTTTACCTTGTTCTTGATCTGAAAAATAATGCGATCTATCTGGATTTATATGATCGGAACCAGATAAATCATGAATTATTTTCTTTTCTTGAGAATTTAAAGAAGTTGGAACATATACATTTATATGTACATGTTGACTTCCTTTTCCATTAGCTTGTAAATGTTTAATCCCTTTATCTTTTAATTGTATTACCGTACCAGGTTGTGTACCAGGTTCTATAGAAATAGATTGCGAGCCATAAAGAGTAGGAACTTCAATAGAAGCACCTAGAGTAGCCTCTGGATAACTGACAGATAATTCGAATAATACATCATCATTATCTCTAATAAAGAGCGGATGTTCTTTTTCTTCAATAACAACTAAAACATCTCCAGAATCTCCACCTCTTCTTCCTGCATTTCCTTTTCCGCGCAAAGGTATATAATTACCTTCGCTAACTCCTGCTGGAATATCTAATGTTTCGGTGCTTTCTCCTTGCGACCTTCCTTCACCAGAACAAGAACTACATAATTCTTTAATAATATTCCCAGAACCTCCGCAATTTGCACAAGGAGCAATATTGACAAATTGACCAAACATAGATCTAGAAACTTGTCTTACCTCACCGGCACCATTGCAAGCAGAACATGTAGAATAACCAGATCCAGTTTTAGCGCCACTGCCACCACATCCAGTACAAGTACAAAATTTCTTGATCTTTATCGTTTTAGAAACGCCATGAGCAATTTCTTCTAGAGTTAGAGGCATTCTGATTCTTAAGTCTTGTCCAGGTTGGCCCATAGAAGGCTGACGTCTTCCACCACCGCCGCCGCCAAAGAATTCATCAAAAATAGAATTGCCTTGTCCACCAAAAAACTGATTAAACACACTAAAAACATCATTCATATTTTGATAAGAATGGAAATCTTGTCCACTCTTCATACCCTGATGTCCAAATCTGTCATATCTGGCTCTTTTATCTGCGTCATTAAGAACTTCAAAGGCTTCGGTTGCTTCTTTAAATTTTTCTTCAGCTTCCTTATTATCGGGATTTCTATCAGGATGATATTGCAAGGCTAATTTTCTATATGAAGATTTTATCTCGTCTAATCCGGCACTTTTGCTTAAGCCGAGCACTTCATAGTAATCACGTTTTTGCATAATTTTTAAGATATAAAAGAGTAAATGTCAAAAATATTATTCTTGGGATCCAGCTGAAGTGATAACTCTTGAGTGGCGTATCACTTTTTCTTTTAACTTAAATCCTCTTTGAATCTCTTGGATGATATGTCCTTCTGGAGTTTCTGGAGAAGGAATATGTGCTAAAGCTTCATGCATATCAACATTGAAAGGTTCTCCCGTAACACTTGGAATTGGGCATACACCAGCATCTTCGAATGTTTTGAGTGCTTTAGTATAGATCATTTCAACGCCTTTTAGAAATCCTTCATGATCTACATTTATTTTAGCAGCTTCAAGAGCAGCATGTAAATCATCAATTACTGGCAACATCTTTATGATAAGATGCTCATTAGCATAATCAACGATCTCTTGTTTTTCTTTAAGGGTTCTACGACGAAAATTCTCGAATTCGGCTGTTTTTCTTAAAACAGTTTCTTTTAATTCGTCACGTTCGCGCTCTATTTGTTCAATATATGATTCTTCTGATATATGTTCTTCTTGTGATGAATACTCTAAAGTATCATCGTTTTCCATATCAGCTTCAGATTCTGTTGTCATTGTGTATAAGTATTATAATTGAATGAAAATTTATGATTTGTGTAAAATAAGGGGCTTATGACGAAGCATATTTATGTTCATTTTATCAAAGTACAAAGTTAATGATTCATTTGTTGTGAATGGTCTTTATCTGCCCTTTTTTATCTAAATTTGCCATCAATTAGCATATGAATCAATGAATTATCATATAGATATGAGAAAAGAAATAGTAATAGCATCTTCCTTAAATGAAACGAGAATTGCCATAACTGAGAATGGCGAGTTATCAGAATTATTTGTAGAAGTGCCAGATAAAGAGCGTTATGTTGGCAATGTATATATGGGACGTGTAGAAAAAATCATTCAAGGGATGAATGCAGCTTTTGTAGATATAGGCCTTCCTCAAGGTGCTTTTTTACACTTTTCAGATGTTGATTCTTCACTTGAAGAGTCTTTTTTTACCGAAGACGAAGAAGATGAAGACTCATCTAAAGATGTTTTGGATCAGCCGAATGAAAGCTTTATTACGATTGATTATTCGGAACCAAGTAGTTTATTTGTCCCTCCATCTGATATTGCAGAAGCAGATTTATCTGAGTTATTAAGTGCATTATTAATGCAACCAACCGTTGGCAAGCCTGCTGGATATAATGAGATACTGGCTAAAGAACTTCTTGAGCATAATGAAATAGAATTGGAACAAGCACATTCTACTATCAATGCTGCTATGTCTGATTCAGCAGCAATTGCATTAAGGCTTAAAAAAATGCCTCCTAAACAGAATGTGAATGCAAAACCTCTTCCAACATTTAGCACTAAGAGATCTGGATTAATCAGCATAAATCTTCAGCCAAAACAAACAATTATCGTTCAAGTTGTAAGAGAAGGATATTCTTCAAAAGGAGTTCGTGTTACAACTAAAGTAGCATTGCCTGGCAGATATATGGTTTTGCTTCCTTTTGACAATTTAATAGGTGTTTCTAGAAAGATTGGTTCTGTTAAAGAAAGAAAACGTTTAAGACAATTAGCGAAGTCGTTAATACAACCAGGCATAGGATGCATTGTTCGAACAGCCGCCGAAGATAAAACAGATCAAGAACTTAGTAGAGATTGGGCTGCACTTGTAGAACAATGGCAAGAAATGGAGAACAATGTAAAAATTGCAAAAGCACCTTCTTTATTATATAAAGACAAAAACATCACCGGAAGTGTTATTCGAGATTTGTTTACAGAGGAAGTAGAGCGGGTTGTTATTGATTCTCCCAAACTATATAAAGAAATCACCAGTTATTTGCATTGGGTAGCACCTGAATTAAGTTCTAAAGTAGAAATGTACCAAGGCCGAAAAGCATTATTCGACTATTTCAAATTAGAAAAATCAATTCAAGAAACATATGCAAGAAAAGTCTATTTGCCTAGTGGTGGATCTATTGTCATAGATCAAACTGAGGCGATGCATGTTGTTGATGTTAATAGTGGGCGATCTACTAGCGAGCATGAACAGGAAAAAAGTGCATTCAGAAATAATATGGAAGCATTAAAAGCTGTAGCTAAGCAATTAAGACTAAGAGATATAGGTGGGATGATCATAATCGATTTTATTGATATGATGCTGGAAGAAAATAGAAAGAAACTATATAATGAAATGCGTCGTGAACTTAGTAAAGATCGAGCGAAAACGGTAGTATATCCTATAACTCAGCTTGGATTAATGCAGATAACACGTCAAAGGATCAGACAAGCCATTTCAGAAAGACTTACTGATACCTGCAAGGTATGCGATGGAGCAGGAAGAATTCGCTCTAGATCTGTGATTCTTCATTCAATTGAGAGATGGTTAACATCATTTAGAGCCCAAAATTTAGATTTTAGTGTTGAGTTAATTGTACATCCATCAATGGCAGAATATTTAACAGAAGGAGCAATTTCTAGACTTTCAAAATTGATGATAAAACATTTCATTAAAATTAGACTAGAAATCAATGATAATATTAATCCAGATGAATTTACTTTTGTGTCAACAAGAACATTTAGAGATATAACTTCTGATTATCTATAAATTTTAGGACTCATTCATGAATCAATTCCAAGATTTACTTGTATTAGTTCAAAGCTTTGAGAAAGATTTTGAAAAGTTTTTTGAGTCACAAAATAAAGAAGCAGGAATAAGAGTTAGAAAACAAATGCAAGTTCTAAAACACAAAGCCAAATCAATTAGAGATAGCGTACAAAATCAAAAAAAAGAAATCCCTGCAAAAAGACAAGATGTTGCAATAAGAAATAAGCAACATAATCCTTCAACAAAATTGATGTAATTACAATTGTTTACTTATTTGGCAAGTACAATTTTAATAGTAATTTTACATATAACTATACTATTCAAGCTTTAAATACTGATTTATGGATCTACGTTTTCTTTTAATCATTTCTGGCATCATAGGTAGCTTGGCTATTCTTAGCATTATCATTACTATTGGTGTTAAGTTAAAAGTAAAAAAAGGCATTGCTATACTTCGTGATTTATCTTTTGATAAAACACCCTTATATTCTATTGAATATAGTCTTGCATCATGTCCAAAACCAGTTAAAATCTATTTAGAACATGCCTTAGCATTGCAGGATAAAATGATTCATTTTGCAAGTTTAAAGCAGATTGGAGAGTTTAGAACATCTATTGATGGCGATTGGAGTCCAATGAGAGCAGATGGACATTTTTTAGCTACAAAACCTGGTTTTATTTGGAAGTCTCGATTTGGATCTGGCATCATTCCTACTAAAACAGCATGGCTAGAGCTTTTAGATGGCAAAGGATTTGGAGAAGTTAAATTTTTAGGACTTTTCACACTTTTAAATCCAAGTGGCTATGAAGCTGATATATCCTTATTATCTAGATATTTAATGGAATCTATATGGTTTCCAACTGCTTTATTACCAAGCAATTATATAAGTTGGAAAGCAGTTGACGATTTTAATGCTATTGCAACCTTATCATATGGAACACAGCATGTATCTGCACAATTTACTTTTAATGAACAAGGTGATATAGCATATATTACATCGCATGATAAGTATAGAGATTTTAAAGGATCATTCGAAAAAGAACAGTTTACTTTACACTGTAAAAATTATCAGATATTCCAACAAATTAGAATTCCTTCTGAAGTAGAATTTGTATGGAATTTAGAAAAACAGGATTTCTCTTATGGGAAATTCAAGATTACTTCAATCAAATATGAATTCTAATTTTACACTAAGTTTTTTATTCTGTACACAATCAGTAATTATCGCTGCTTTTTTATAGAATTAAAAACACTATATTTGCCCAATAAATCATCTCTCAACAGAGGCTTTGAACTATGTATTCGGCTCCCCATTTAGTAATTCCACAAATTCAGAATTTGCATGATATAGATGTATATCTAGCAAATGGCGGTTATAATAGCCTAAGAAAAGTCTTATCTACAATGTCTTCTGAAGACACAATTAATGAAGTTAAAGCTTCTGGCCTTAGAGGCCGTGGTGGAGCTTGCTTTTCAACTGGCATGAAATGGAGTTTTATGCCTAAAGGTAATGATAAGCCTAAATATCTTGCTATTAATGGCGATGAATCAGAACCTGGCTCTTTTAAAGACAGACAAATCCTTGAATACAATCCTCACCAAATGATAGAAGGTATTCTTATTGCTGGTTATGCAATGGGTATTACCAAGGCATTTATTTATATCAGAGGTGAATATCATAAATGGGTGGTATGTGCGCAAAAAGCTGTTCAAGAAGCTTATGAGAAAGGTTTTATAGGCGAAAAAATGAAAAGTACATTTGGCACTTCATTCTCTATGGATATTGTTGTCCATAAAGGTGCTGGTGCTTATGTATGTGGAGAAGAAACTTCTTTAATGTCTTCATTAGAAGGCGATCGTGCTTATCCTAGAGTAAAACCACCATTTCCTGCAAATAAAGGTTTATGGGGATGCCCAACTACAATTAACAATGTAGAAACATTAGCAACTGTACCAGCAATTATTGCTTTAGGTGCAAAAGCTTATTCTGAAATTGGAGCTCCTAAACATACAGGTACTCTTTTGTTTGGATTAAGCGGTCATATCAATAAACCAGGTGTTTATGAATTACCAACTGGTATTCCTCTTAAAGAATTGATTTATGATATTGGCGGTGGCATTCCTGGTGGAAAAAAAATTAAAGCTATTATTCCAGGTGGAAGCTCTATGCCTCCTATTCATCCAGATGAAATAGATCTAGTACGTATGGATAATGAATCTTTAAAAGAATTTGGATCCTATATTGGAACAGCAGGCGTAATGGTAATGGATGAAGATACTGATTTAGTTAAAGTATTATTACGTTTAGCACATTTTTATCATCATGAATCTTGTGGACAATGCACACCTTGTCGCGAAGGCTGTGGATGGATGGAAAAAATCCTAAAACGCTTAGTGAAAGGTGAAGCATCTGTTCAGGATGTAGATTTGTTATTTAGCGTAGCTAGCAATATTGAAGGTAATACTATTTGTGCTCTGGGCGAAGGTGCAGCTTGGCCAGTAAAAGGATTTTTGAAAAAGTTTAGACCAGAATTTGAAAAAAGAGCAAAAGCTAATAGAGATTTCGTTTCTTTAAATGCTGTTCATGGTAAATATGCTACAAGAGATCAACTCATTATTCATAGTTAATTTCTTTATCAAAAAAGTACATAGGATGTTCCACTGCTAAGCAGATTGAGCATCCTCTTTTTTTTAATTGTACATTCATGTTACAATATGATTGAATATCACAGTACAGTTGTTGTATTTGTTGCTTCGGGCACAGAAGAAATGGAAGCAATTATCATTAGCGATATGCTTAGAAGAGCAGGTATCAATGTTATTATAGCAGGAGAATATGAAATTATTACAGCTTCACGTGGTGTAAAGTTTCTTCCTGATGTGACATTCGAGCATATTTTAGAAGATGAAGAATATCTGGCTATGATCTTTCCAGGTGGTTCTCGAGCATCAGAAACGTTTTGTAATCATCCACATATAGAAAAGCTTTTAAGAACTCATATAAAACGTAATGCAATTGTTGGCGCGATGTGTGCAAGCCCTGCCATTTTTGCTGCTTATGATGTTTTGCCAAGTTCCACAACTATGACATCTCATCCTGATATACAACATATTATCAGCAAGAAATATAATTATATGGATGAAAAAGTAGTCATAGATGGGAATATTATTACTTGTCAAGGCGCAGGCACAAGTTTTGACTTTGCTTTTGCATTAATCGAAATCCTTACAAATAGTAAAATTGCTGCATCTATTGCCAAGGATATTCAATATTAATATTTCTTGGCAATGATAACCGTATGTTTTTGAGGGAATTGATCTAATTCTACATGCCTTATACCGCAATTATTCTGCATTAAAATTTCTAAAGTTTTATTAATGCCAAGTGAACTATAGTAAAAAGACATACCATGCCATTCAGAAAGATGATATCCGATATCATCCCCACATGTAAATATCAATATTCCATCTTTAACCAACATAGTACATAGCTTAATAAGCACATGTTCTTGTTGATCATATGGAACATGGAATATACTATCCCAAGCAATGATGCATTGAAATTGCTCTTGAGTTTGCCATGAACAAATATCAGCATGATGAAAAATGAATTCAGGATGTTTTTGCTTAGCTAATGATATCATAGACTCAGATATATCCAACCCTACAATTCCAAATCCATGCTGTTCTAATAATCTCATCATTCTTCCACCTGAACCACAGCCTATATCTAAAGCAATTTTTCTTTGATAATCAAATTGATTGCAATATTCGATTGCTCGCATTACATTTTCTATTCCATACGAAGAGTCATTATGTTGTTCATCCCATTGGTGAGCTATAACATTATACTGATTACCAGTTTGAAGAGGATCCACTTATAGTTCCTTGATGATTGGTTGATGTACTGATTCAGATAAATTGTTTTGATATTTAGACACTCTATGTTTTTCTTTTTCTAATTCACTTTTATCATAAGCATTAATGATATCAGATACCAATCTGTGCCGAACTACATCTGATTTATCAAAGTAAGTAAATTCAATTCCTGGTATTCCATGCAATACTTTTTCTACATCGCCCAAACCAGATTCTTTTTTATTTGGAAGATCTATTTGTGTAATATCACCGGTAACGATAGCTTTAGAATTTTTACCTAATCTGGTAAGAAACATTTTCATTTGGGTTATAGTGGCATTTTGTGCTTCATCTAAAATAATGAAAGAATTACTGAGAGTTCTTCCCCTCATATAAGCCAAAGGTACGATCTCTATAATTCTTTTTTCACTCATACTTTTTAGTTTTTCTGCAGAAACCATATCCGAGATAGCATCTAATAATGGTCTTAAATATGGATCAACTTTTTCTGATAAATCACCCGGTAAGAACCCTAAGGATTCGCCTGCTTCAACTGCAGGTCTTGACAATACAATGCGGGTGACTTCATTATTTTTAAGAGCTGCAAGAGCAATCGCAACCGCCAAATATGTCTTACCAGTTCCGGCAGGACCAATTGCAAATACCAAATCATTCTCTAGTACTTTCCTGTACATTTCAGCTTGATTGATATTTCTGGGCTTAATTGCTTCCTTTTTTCCATAAAGGATTACCGAATTCATAGAAGGTGCATCTTTACTGTGTGCTTTATTTTCTGTAAAACTTGGCATTGCAAAAAGCAAGACAGAATTAACATCTTCTAAGCTAATACTTCCCTTTCTTTGCAGAATATATCGCAATTCGCCGAATGTTTTTTCAATCATTTTTATTTCAGAAGGTTCTCCCCTTACAATGATTGTATCTCCTCTTACGGCAATACTTGCATCGAATCTCGATTCGATTACTGATAAAAATTGATCATTATAGCCTAACAAAGAAGCAAGATCAACATCATTAATTTTTATCTTTTTTTCAGTTATATCCATTATGAAATCATTATAATAAAAAAGCCCTTTAAGATTAACTATCTTAAAGGGCTTAAACTATATCAATCTAACTGTTGCATATAGATGCATAGCTGGATTCATTATTTAATTGAATTTACTTTTGATGGAGTAGAAGGTGTTGCAGAAGGAACAACTTCACTTGTGCGAACAACCATTGCTGCACGCTTTTTTCTCCAATAAGAACGCTCTGCTTTTACCTCATCAGAAGTTTTAGGCCCAGCAGCAGGTAATTTTAATCTTTGGCCAGGAATGATAATATCTGGATTTCTGATTTGATCTGTATTTCCTTGCCATACTTTTGGCCATTGGAAAGGATCGCCATATATATCCGCTTTGCCGGCAATATTCCATAAACAGTCACGATTTTCTGCCCATGTACCTACAATATATTCTTTTGCCTTTGTTTCACGATAAAGAGAGCGAATTTCTCTTGCAAGATCTACAATACGATTAAAAAAAGGTGTATAAAGAGATATTTTATTACCCCTCATTGCATTAAGTTCAGCTTCATAGCCTTTTACTTCATCTTGACGATCTGCTAGAGCTGATTCGCCAAGGCTTTTTAATCCACGAACTTTACCTTCTAAGACACCAATTTTTTGACCAAAAGCATCCATTTGCTCTTTTGTTGCTTCTAATAAAGCTGCGATTTCTGCTTCTGATTTAGATAATGCAGTATTCTCTGATTGTAAATCAGCATTCAACTTTTGAATAGACATTTGCAAGCCATTCAATTTTTCTTCTAATTCTTTTACTTTTTGTTCCCATTCCTTTATACAGATATCACCTTGATCGCGAGTATAAGGTTTTGTGCGCATTGTATTTTCGCTTGCATTGCAATCAGGAGGCGCTTCCTGTGAAAATGCGGGTGTTGAAAATACGATCAAAGCACCGGCAAGCATAAATAATAAATGTTTCATTGTATATGTCTCCTTCACTAAAAAGAGTATTCAGACGTGATAAGAAATTGTTCAAAGATTAATTAAGTGTTGGCAATTATTTTTTGCCTTTTTTCTTTGTAGTTGGAGCCGGTACAACCTCTGTAGCAGGTGCTGGAGGTGGCGCAGGTGTCCAATCCGGCCATGAATTTGGCCATGTTTGCAATTTCTGCTGAATAAATTCTTTTTTCTGTTCGCTTTGCTTAACTTCATTTTGACGCGCTGCTAATTCACGCTCAATAGAAGCTCTTTCAGATTCTTTTTTCTTAATATCAGCTTCTAATTTTGCTGATTGTTCTTTTAATTGACGAAGCTTGGCAAGCTGTTCTTCATTGATTTTTGGTGTACATCCGGTTGCTGAACATAATATTATGACAGCTAATCCACTTAATACTACCGTTGCTAAGTTCCAAGGTTTGCGCATAAGGCTCCTTGAGAATGTGAGGAAAACAAAATAATTGATTCTAATTATTACTAATTTACACTTTGCAAACCCTTCAAACAAATAAAAATCTTGATGATGTGTTTATCAACAAAAATTAACAATTCATTTTGTGCTTTCACTTTTCGAATTAATCGCACGTGTCTCTATGTTCTACCAATCCTTTTTGTATTCTGTTTTACAAAAAGTGTTGCTTCTGATGTGATAGTTCATTGTTCTGCTGATAATAAGAATAACCTAAAAACTTTAGCTATAGAACAACAATGGAGAATTTCTTTCCCATTTGAAACCTTATCAAAAAAGATTTATTCTAAACAAGAAAGCTCTCTGTCTTCCTCTCAATTACATGCTTTTAATGCATTATTACTATATGCTATTATCTCGATACCAGACACTAATAATTCAAGACAAATATTAAGACAAAGCGGTATATGCGATTATATTGGAGATAATCATCATTATTCTTTAGATAATATCGATATTCCCAATGATTCTCTGTGGGGCACACAATGGTTTATGGAAAGAATTGGCTTGCCTGAAGCTTGGGGTATAACAAGGGGTGACAATGTACTTGTTGCCGTAATAGATACAGGATGCGATATCAAGCATAAAGACCTATCACCTAATATTTGGATAAATTCAAAAGAAGATATCAATAACAATGGGACTTTCGATGCATGGCCGATATATGAGATTAGAAATGGAGTATCTGGCGATCTTAATGATATAGATGATGATAATAATGGATGGACAGATGATATTGCCGGATATGATATTGTAGATCAATTCATTCCAAATATTGGAGACTTTGCATTTCCTGATCCATTTATCGAAGATGAACAAGGTCATGGAACTAGCGTCGCTGGAATTATTGGCGCAGTTACTAATAATACAATTGGAATTTCTGGTATTGCGCCTACTTGTAAATTATTGAATATCAGAGCCTTTGATGCCACTGGAAATGCTGAAGAAGATGATATTGCTATGGCAATTGTTTATGCAGCAATGCAAAAATCAAAAGTCATTTGCATGAGTTTTGGAGATATTGTCTATTCCCCACTTACAGCCGATGCTATTGCATTTGCTTATTCAATGAACTGTGTTCTTATTGCTTCAGCAGGGAATGACGGGAATATTTTAAAAAGATATCCTGCTAGCTATTCCAATGTAATGGCTATCGGTGCTACAACACAAAATGACAATAAAGCTTCATTTAGTTCTTATGGTTCACACATAAGCTTATCTGCTCCAGGAATTGCAATTCCTACAACTGCAAGAAATAATTCATATAAAAATTTCCAAGGAACATCTGCTTCTGCACCTATAGTTGCAGGTGCTGCTGCTTTACTTATTTCACAGAATCCAAATAGAAAAAATAGTGATATTCAGGGTATTTTGCAGAGTTCCGCTAAAGATATAGGCGAGAGTGGTTGGGATCCACTTTACGGAGCAGGTAGAGTTGATATTCTCTCTGCTATTCACATAAAAGGAACATTTTCTGCTGGCATTCTATCCCCAAAAAATGATGTAGAAATAGCTCAGGATTCAAATGCGCTCTTTCCAATAATTGGTAGCACAGGAATTCCACTATTCTCTTCATGGAGTTTAGAATATGGTTATGGAGAATTACCAAGTTCATGGATAGTACTTCAAAAAGATTCATCATTCAGGGTAATTAATGATACTCTTGGTTATTTACCATTATATTCTCTAATTGATACTACCATAACAATAAAATTGATTGTTAAACAAACCAACAATAAAACAATTGAATATAGAAATAGAATTCATACTGTTTCATCTAATAATTCTTTATCTCTTGTATCCTTTCATGCTGATTCAGCTTGGTTAGATAATAGAAAAAGTTCTGTAATACGCTTATTTTTCTCAAGGGCTTGTCGTGTTAGTTTACAAATAAGACAAAAGAACAACAATGAACCTTGGTCATATTATGCTGATGACGATAGAACAACAATAGAGCATTCTCTTATTATCAATGATAGCAAACAAGGTCTATATGATTGCCGAATATTAGCCAAGACAACTGACGATTCTGTACTTATCGATACTGTATGCATAATTAGTGAAGAGTATGCTCCAATAAAAGGCATAATTGGTAAATCATATTCACTTCCGATGACATTTCTTTATCCTAAAATGGGTATTCTGGATAAAGCTAATAACCCTTCAATTGTAGGAACTGATTATTCTACTGGCACTTATGGTGATACAAAAATTTACAGCTTTTCTAATTCGCGATTCACTTGTACAGATTCAATCAAACAAAGTTGGATTGTAAAAGGCTTGGGAGACTCCAATGGGGATGGAATTCAAGAAATTTTATGTCATTCATTGGGCGAAGCAAGACTTTTTACAAGTGAGGCAAATGGCAAATCTAATTTTGAAAAGATCTTATTTTCAGAATTACAAATCCCCAGTGGTATTAGCAATCTAAAAGAGTTTTGGACAGCTGGTATGTATGATATAGACAAAGATGGATTGGACGATATTTTAGGGTTTTCAGACACAAGTTTATTGGTGTTTAGTTTTAAGAATAACAAATATTTCTTATTGGCGCAAGCCCCAAATTCTTCTCCAAGAGGACCAAATGGTTCTCCAAATTCAATGAGGCCACCCAAAATTGCTTGCGCAGATTTTGACAAAGATGGTAAAGTTGAAGTAGCTTATGGAGATACAGATGGAGACTTCATGGTATTTGAATATGAAAATGGAGTTTTCACTCAAACATTTTCTCTTCAAACTGATCAAAGTGGTGCAACTGAGTTTACTGGGGCACCAGATATCGATGGAGATGGAACACCAGAATTATTGTTTGGACGATATGCTTCACCATCTATAAATGACAATAGGGAATATTCAGCCCCTTTGTGGATATTTACAATACTGAAGTCATTTGGAAATAATTCTTTTTCTAAAGTACATGAAGAAAAAATATATGGAGTCAGGGCGGGTTTAGATTATAAAAATGGCACTTCATGTGCCGATATAGATGCTATTCCAGGGGATGAAATCATCATCAACGCTTTTCCAAATTTATATATCTTTGGCCAAAACAGCTCAAAGATAATCCCAAAATGGTATTATCCAATGTGCTATAGTAATACTACTGTCACAGGGGATTTTGACAAAAATGGCAAAGTAGATTTTGGATTTGGCGATGGACTCAAAACTATTTTTGCTGAATTTGATAATGAATCTACCCAAGATATTCCTATAGGCTTGCAAGCTATTTCCTTGAATGATTCATCCGCTATCATCAGTTGGAAAGGAAATGCTGATTATTATGAAATTTATGTTCAAGAAAATCCTGGGCCAAATCAATTAGACATTACTCTTTTAGATTCTACATCTCTGCAATCATTTACTGTATCTGGATTAAAAAATAATACCTTATATAGATTTTTTATTAAATCCATGTACAATAGTGGTAATTCTAGCAACCTTTCTAATGGTGCAGATTGCTATATTCATTCTGCAATTAAACCCATTGCTGTAAAAACGAATTCTGATTCAGAATTACAGACATTACAAGTTGAATTCTCAGGATATATTTCATCAAATTATATACCTTCTCATATATTTTCAATGTATTCAGATAAAGATATTACTATTAATACTGCAATTCCCAATGGTGAAAAATCTGTAATACTCACATTATCAAAACCTTTAAGTAAAGACACTAGATATTCACTTATTTGTAATTCTTTTAAAGATTTTTTTGGTTCTCCTACATTACTAGATACGATTACTTTTATAACGGATTCTTCTAGTATTCCTGAAAAAGAATTGTATATCACCAAAGCAACTATACTGAATACACATACAATTAGCATTACTTTTTCAGAGACTCTTGATAGCTCTTCAGCATCAAATAGTAGTTATTATACAATCGAACCTTTTGGAACAATCATTTCTGTAGTTATTAATGGTAATTCTGCAACATTATTTTTAGATCCTTCAAAACCTTTATTCCCAAATGGAAAAGAGTATCTTATTACATGTAGTTCTTTAGTCTCAAATAATGGAAAAAAGTTAACGCAAGGTTCTGGCAGAATGATAGGATTCACCTTAACAGGTCAGGCTGATAATGCTTTTGCTTATCCACAGCCATGGTATATTGGCAAAAATCCCTATATATATTTTGCTGGCCTTCCACCTGAGGCATTTATAAAGATATATTCTATCAACGGCGATATCTTAGCTACATTATCAGAAAATGATGGGAATGGTGGCATACAATGGAATGGAAAACTTAATAATGGCGAGGAATTAACTTCTGGAGTATATTTATTTTCTGTTCAAGACATGTCCAATAATATAGAAAAAGCACCTATCTTAAAGAAGTTTACTATAATAAAATAGATTATCAAAAAAACATAATGAAACAATAATATTTAGGTAATATTTAATAGCCTAATTTTAACTATCGTAATTGATAGCACCGATGATTAGAATCACACACATCTAATATCGGAGGGAAGTCTACACACACTTCCTGAATGCGCAAAAGAACAAAGCCATATTCTTTATTGAATATGGCTTTTATATTTATTCTGTCAAACTGCTATTTTAAAACTTCACTTTACATTTATTTGTTTACTATGAATCAAATATTCTCTTCAACTGGCTTAAAACATATCATTGTTACAGATACTGAAACAGAAGTCGACTTTAATGTATTAGTTCAATATCCAACACAATCTGAGCCTCATATTGAGCATATTGGTCCTTATGATTTTCAGGGATTAAAAGATGCTTCTATAGCCGATGGTATGTTTCCATTAATTCTTATTTCTCATGGCAATAGTGGATCTCATTTGATTTATAGAAGTATTACAACAGAATTAGCAAAAAATGGATGTATTGTTGCAATGATAGAACATTATGGAAATAACAGAAATGATAATCATCTAGGTGAGACTCTTGAGAATCTGAAATTAAGGCCAAAACATTGTAGCTTAACAATTGATTATTTATTACAATCAGTAGATTTTAAGAATTTCATTGCTAGTGATAAAATTGGAATCATTGGACATTCATTTGGCGGCTATACAGCTTTAGCTTTGGCAGGCGGAAAACCTTATACAAAAGAAGGTGATTTTGTAGATGTAAATGAAGACAAGAGAATTAAAGCATTAGTACTGATGGCACCCGCTGCTGCTTTTTTTATGAGACCACATTCATTATCCACTATTGAAATACCAATTCAGGTATTTATTGCTGAAAAGGATGAATATATACCTCCGATATTCTCTGCGGATAAGATCCTTTCTAAAGAAATTATCAATCCTGAACTGTTGGACATTCATATTATAGAAAATGCTGGACACTTTGCTTTTATAACTCCTTTTCCAGAACATATGAATTCACCACAATTTTTGCCATCTACAGATCCAAGCGGATTTAATAGAAGTGAATTTCATCAATCTCTTCCACATACAATTAAAGAATTTCTTTTCTCGCATTTATATTAACTATGATTGAGCACAATGACTCTTTATATCATAGACTACTGTCTATATGCTTACTGTTGATATTTCACATTTCAATAGTTAAAAGTGAAGAACTGATACCGGAGAATTCCGTTACATTCAGTGGTTATGCTGAACTGTATTATACTTTTGATCGCTCAAATAAAGAGAGTGATAATAAAGGGGATTTTATTGTTAATCATAAAAGAAATAATAGTCTTTCTACTAATATTCTGATTGGTAAGGCTGCATATACGAATAAATCTTTCAGAAGTACATTAGGATTGATGATTGGAGATTATTCTACATTCAATCTTATCAATGAAAAAGAGTGGGCAAAAAATATATATGAAGCCCAAGCTGGATTATTACTTTCTTCCAATAAAAACATATGGTTAGATATTGGAATTATGCCTTCTCATATCGGTTTTGAAAGTGTAATTGGCAAAGATTGTTGGAATGTAACTAGAAGCATTTTAGCAGAAAACTCACCTTATTATGAAACCGGAGCAAAAATTTCTTATACTTCTGATGACACAGATTTTCAGTCATCTCTATTATTCTTACATGGATGGCAAAATATATCAGCATATAATCTTAGTTCATTTCCAGCAATTGGCATTCAGATTCAAAGTAAACTGAATAAAAATACTATTCTTAATTACAGTAATTATATCGGTTTTTCACAACATGATGATAGTAAAAAGATGAGGACTTATCATAATTTTTATCTCATCTATGGACAAGATAATAGATTATCTTTTATAACTGGATTAGATATAGGGACTGATAATAAAAATAATCAATATGATTTTTGGTTTTCGCCTATTGTCATAGCAAGATATAAAATCAACCCAGATTTTCAAGCCTCTTGCAGATTAGAGTATTTCAATGATTCTAAAGGACTTATCATCCCCACTAATGATATAGGTGATTTCAATATAAAAGGATTTTCAACAAATGTGGATTATCATATCTACAAAGATTGTCTAATTAGGATAGAAGGAAAATTGTTTCATTCTGACACAGAAATTTTAGGAACAAATGAACAATCTAATTTCTCAATTACATCAAGCATTTCTTATACTTTTTAAAGTACTAATCAATATCCCCAAACTTATCGTAAGAATACATATATAACAATCTATTTTCAATACTTGCAATTACTAATTAACTATATATCAATTCTCTTAACAGATTTCCAAGAAATGTCATTTTCAATTGATTGATATTCAATTTTACTGCCCCTAATTTTAACACTAATAACACTTACAGATGTATTAAGAATATCATGAATTTCATTATCAACTTTTATTCTTTTGGCAATAAGACAAGGAGTTTCTTTGCCATGTTCATCTACTGAGACATAACGATCGATAATCTCTACTCGGTGATTTTGAATGGTTAAAAAGATGTCACCAGGCATTGGGTCTGCCAAAGGATTTCTAGTCATTTAATGCTTTCTTCAAAAAGTTCTGAAATTTTTCGGTATCAGGTGTATATCCTGTTTGATC